>ENA-UOXR01000179-UOXR01000179.1-bioreactor-metagenome-genome-assembly--contig:-NODE-179-length-81665-cov-6.588286_pt1 | contig 81665 bp, 65 predicted proteins | sample MGYA00238164_ERZ764825 | MGnify/ENA primary metagenome ERZ764825 (study PRJEB28920, sample SAMN05720171) | bioreactor metagenome | isolation source: Anaerobic biogas reactor | place: USA:Washington... | reverse complement strand
TACGTCGGTTCGCGGGTTGTGCCCACCAAAGGAAAAGCCCCAGCCTGCGCCTGGTTCAGCATCGTAGAAACCATATTGCACGATGTTGCTGGCGTCGAAACCGGGATCATTAGCGGTCCTGCCGCCATTATCGAGTGTCAACTGAGCAGCGATCTCCATCATGCTCTCGAGATCCCAATCGTCAGTGCTCCACTCGGTAGGCAGTTCAGGGATGCCGGCGGCCTCGAACAAGTCCTTGTTGTAGACTACACAGCCTGAGAACAGCTGCACGGGCATGCCGTCGAGCGCGCCCGTAAATGGGTTGCTTGCAGAGAAAATCGACACCTCGTGAAAGTCCGACAGGTCATAGTTATCGCGTTCGATCAACGGGTTCAAGTCGAGCCACTCAGAAAAATCGGGCCCGCGGAAGTAGTTGATGGCGCCGCCCAGCGGCGAGGCCACCTCGGGCGGGTCGCCACCTGCCAGCATGGTCTGAATGCGCGCGGTGTGCTGCGCCTCTGGCACGAACAAGTGCTCGACCGTGATATGAGGGAACTTTTCATTGAACGATTGGGCGATCATCTCGTATAGGGGTACGTGCTTCGCAGTCATGCCCCACACGATGTCTCTCACAACGACCTTGTCTTTGGGTGCAACCGTAGGCGCCTGGACCTCGACGACTTTCTCGACGATCTGCGGCGTGCCCTCGATGATGACTTCTTCTTTGACGATCTGCGTAATGACCTTTTCGACTTCGACGACCTTGGGCTGGCAGGCCGCGGCCAAGAGCCCTGTGCCGGTGAGCGCGGCAGCCCTTAGGAATGTTCGACGGTTCATGTTCTGCATCCGGGTGTTACCTCCATGGCTGATGAATGCCGATCGTCTGGAAATGCTTCAATATGGGTCTCCGCTGCCTCCTTTCTATGGCTGGTACGAGACGGATGCTGGAAAAGCAGAGAGGCCTCACGCCCCAAACAGGGAGAGACCTCTCGTTTCCAGTATCGTCGCTTGTATGCGGTTCGCTCGTGGCATCTGACCAGCCATTGTCCTCACGACCACGCGATGGGCCAACGCCGGCGTTGGCGCAACCTGTACGAACTATGATATATTGTAACGAAACATGAGCGGCGCACAGCCGTTATTTGACAGAAACGTGACACTGATATGACAGCCGAACCGATCGATGAGGCCGCCGTTGCCCTGGTGAGGGATGCCCTGGCGCATCTCTACGACTATCCCTACCTGCTGCAGCACCCCCTGGCCGAGCGCCTCGGGCTAAGCGCCGAGCTAAAGCCGCGCGAGCGGATGCGACAGCTGCGAGCCGAGCTGATCCAGGCCGTTGAGCAACTCAGGCCGGCTGACGACGTGCCGCTCAGGTCTGCACAATCGCGCTCTTACCAGGTGCTGACGCTGCACTATGTCGAGTCGATGCTGATCGACGAAGTGGCCCGCGAGTTGGCCATCTCGCCACGGCAGGTGTACCGCGACCTGCGTCGCGCCGAAGAAGACCTCGCGGCCTTGCTGGGGCTTGCCGACACGGGGCAGCCACCGGTGACAGAGCCTGCGCGCATGGCCACAGAGCCCATTAGCGGCCTGTCCGATGAGGCCGCCCGCCTGGCCGTTTCCGGGGGATCTTTGCCGATCGGCGTGATGCTTACCGATGCCTGCGAGGCAGTGCAGGCCCTGGCGCGGTCGCGCCAGGTGGGCCTGACCGTGGCTATGTGCCCTCGCTCCAGCCTCTATCAGGCTCAGGTGGCTGAACTGGCGCGCCATGCGTTGGTGGCGCTCCTGAGCCAGACGATCAAGGCCGCCAGGCCAGCCACAACGCTAGCCGTCGAGTGCAGGACGGGTCGAGACGAAGTTTACGTGATAATGGCTTTTGACTGCGATGCGCCCCTGAACGTTGATGACCTGGGCACGGCGCTAAGGCTGATCGCGCTGGTCAAGGGCGAACTCACGCTCGTACCGGGCAAAGGGCACTGCGGCGTCAATGTACGTCTGCCGCTCGACCGCAAGTGGCGTGTGCTCCTCGTCGATGACAACGCCGAGTTGGGCGACCTCTTTGAGCGCTATCTGCAAGACACAGGCTATGCGCTTACCGTGGCCCACGACCCGCGTGAGGGTCTGACGATGGCGCGTACAGGCGAGGTCGACGTCATCGTGCTGGATGTGATGATGCCGGGCCGAGACGGCTGGAGCCTGCTGCAGCAGCTGGTAAACGATTCGGCCACAGCGGGTGTGCCCGTGGTTGTCTGCTCGGTGATCCACGATCCAGAGCTGGCCGCCTCGCTGGGGGCGGTGGCTGCCTTGCCCAAGCCCGTCACGCGGGCAGATCTGTTGCAGGCGCTGAGCCAGGCACTGACTCCTCATCCACGGGCGGCGTCGCGTCGATGAGCACTTGCAGATAGCGCAACACCTGCTGGACGCTCAGACTGGTAGCCCCGCCGAGCCACAGCACGCCGCGGCGGCTCGCCAGCAGCTGATGGGCATAGTCGGTGGCGGTGATGATGACGATCCGCATCTGTGCGAGTTCGGGGCGAGCCTTGAGCTCGTCTAGCACCGCAAACCCATCGACTCCGGGCATGATGAGATCGAGCAGCAGCACATCGGGGGGAGACGCCAGGCAGAGGCTTAACGCCTGGGCGCCATCGTAGGCGGTGCGCACGCTGGCAACATCTGGCACGTTCTCGAGGTAGCGCGCCATCAGCCGAGCAAAGCCGCGGTCATCATCGACGACGAGCACGTGACCGCCACCGGTGTCGCTGATGACATCGAGCAACGCCTTGCGCGACACCGGTTTTGAGAGCGCCGCGTGTATCGACATGGCACCGGTCATCCAGCTATTGCTCGGCAGAGAGGTAATCACGGTGGGCACAGCGCCAAAGCTGCCCAGCGCTTCAGGCAGTGACACGGGCTCGTCTGGCTTGAGCGGGGGTGTGTTCACCAATACCAACCTTGGGCTGCCCCGAGCCGCCAGGTCGCGGGCGCCGGCGATGTCGTCGGCCCTGATGAGGTCGATGCCCTGCAGATGGCGGGCCAGCAGCTCTTCTACAGCAGGGTCGCTCTCGACCAAGAGCATCACTGGGCGCGCGCTGGCGGCCTCGGGCGCACGGGCCGAAAGGTGCACCAGCGCCGAGCTGTCGGCGGCGACGAGTGGCAGGTTAAAGTGAAAGGCGCTGCCCTTGCCTTCAATGCTCTCGACCCAGATGTTGCCACCATGAAGCTCGACAAAGCGCTTGCTGATGGCCAACCCGAGACCAGCGCCGCCCCGTCGCCGTACCATCGATGTGTCGATGCTCTGGTACTCGACAAAGATGCGCTCGAGCTGGTCGGCTGGGATGCCCGAGCCTGTATCGATGACCGAGACCACGATAGCGTCATCGTCCGCACTTGCTGAAACGGTGATGCTGCCCTGCGACGTGTGGCGGATGGCATTGCTCAGCAGATTCAGAACGATTTGGCGAATGCGCACGGCATCGACGTAGAGCGGCGGCAGATCGTCTGGCACCATCAGGTTGAGCTCGAGGCCCTGCCGCTCGATCAGTTGCTGCATGGTGGCGCAGGCCTCGTAGATGATCTCGGCCACCGACGCCTCTTCGCGGCGCACGGGCATCTGCATCGAGTCCAGCCGCGAGAGCTCCAGGACGTCGTTGATGAGGTCCATCAGGTGTTGGGCCGAGCGAAAGATCTGGGCCACGTCACGCCTGAGTTCGACTGGCCACACCATGTCGCCATAGAGGTCAGGCGTGAGGTGCATGAGTTCGGCAAAGCCAAGGATGAGATTGAGCGGTGTGCGTAGCTCGTGGCTGATGTTGGCCGCAAAACGCTCCTTGAGGCCGCGGGCCTCGTCAGCGTAGGCGCGAGCAGCTGCGAGTTCGTTTCGCGTGCGCTCGAGCCGGCGCGTCGCCTCGACAAGCAGAGCGTTGTTGCGGTTGATCTCTTGCTGGCGGTCACGCAGCTGGCGCACCAGGCGCTCGGCATGCTCTTCTGACTGCCAGGCCCACTGCAGGGCCGTGTAAAGCCCGCGCGAAAAGATAAAGGAGAAGAGCGCAACAAGCCAAAGCAGCCCGATGGCGGGGTAGATGACGCTATCGGGCAGGCCGCTCAGCAGCAAGGGGACTGTATTGAGCAACGCTGACCCGATGCCCAGAGCGGGTTGCAGGCTCGAGCAGGCGATCACAAAGACCACGCTCACGTAGGGCACCACAGGCTCAGCAATACGATTGACATACAGGCCCGTGGCGATGCTTGGCCCCAACAGCAGCACCAGCTGCGATAGTATGGGCGCGCGCTTTCGCAGGGCGAAAATGAGCGCCCCCGAGATCGCTACCCAAAAGGCAGGTGTAGCGATCTCGCTGCGGTAGGTGCGCCCGGGAAGCGTGGCCCAGGCGATAGTGCCACCGATCACCAACAGCGCAAAGCCGATGTAGCCGCTCAGCTGTTCACGCAGCTCGCTGATGTCGGCGCGGGCATACTCTTCGATCAGACGATCGGTGTGCGACGGGTTGCTCTGGCCAGCGCTCTCGGCTGGTCGCTCGTGCGACATCAGCATCCTCCAGGCTCGCGAAAGGCGTGCATGACCATGCGCGCGGCGCACGCCTACAGGCCGTCCAGGTCCATCAGCTTACGCAGTACATCGGCGTCAACCTGGAACTCGAAAGCCTCGTCGCGGAGTAAGCGTGTATGCTGCTCTTCAAAGGTAGATTTGAGATCGCGGATCAGCCCGGCAAAACGCTCGACGGCGGCCTCGATCTCGGGGTTGTTGCCACGGTGTTCGCCCAGGTTAACATAGCGCCCGATCAGGTCGACACCAGTGCCCAGGTAATAGTCGAGAAAGCGCCGCGCGCGATGGATATCGGCTGGATCGCGCTCAAGGGCGTCGAGGATGAGCGCTGCGATGTCGGCAAGGCTGTTTATCTCCTGGCGCATGTCTCGTTCGGGGATGCGAATAGCGAGATGCCGCATCTGTCTCACCTGTCTGCGACCTGCCCGGACTGTCTGGCGGGCCTGCTCAGCCGTGAGGGCATAGTCGGGCTGCCGACGCTTGCGGCGCCAAAAGAGAAAGCCGATCGCCAGCCCCGAAGCCAGCCACAGGGCGAGCGCAGATTCTGAGAACAACGTAGCGCCCAGCAATCCAGCCTGCGCAATCATGCCCTTCTCCCTAGCGGGCGAACCCGCGCTCGGCCAGCCAGGCGGCAGCCTGGAGGCCATCGGTCACCTCGATGATCAGCACGGTGTCCTGCGGCGCCTTGTGGAGCGCGGCAAAGAGGGCCGGCCAGTTCATGCGGCCCTGGCCTGGCTGCCAGTGGCGGTCGACCACGCCGTCTCCGTCTTGCAGGTGCACATGGGCCAGCAGGTCGCCGGCGGCCTCTACCCAGCCATGCGGCGGCGGACCGCCGAACTGCTCTGTGATCAGGTTGTGCCCCACATCGATGCTGAGACCCACGCCGCGGTCGAAGGAGGCGACCAGCGCGCAGAGTGGCATCGGGTTGACGTCGGCGATGGTCTCGATGACCAGCCTGCAGCCGATCTCCAGCGCGAGCGCCAGCGGACGCTCAAGGGTGGCGTGCACTGCAGCGATCATCGCCTGTAGGTGGGCCTGGCCGGTGTGCTCGACCATGGGCAGGCCAAAGATGGCAAAGGGGCTGTGCAGCACCATGTGCCTGGCGCCCAGCTCGGCGCCGAACTCTAGGGCGCGCATGTAGCGGTCTGAGACGACCTGGCGGATGCGCGGATCGCCCGCGGCCAGCGGCAATGACACAAAGGGCCCGTGCAGCCCCAACGAGCCCTGGTAGCCATCCAAATAGGAGCGCGCCTGGGCAACCAGGTCACTCACGTCGCCCTCAAAGCGATCGAGCGATGCAAAGGGGTCTTGAAGCTCGAGCGGGCGCTGATCGCGAATGAGCCAGTCGCGGTACTCAGGTAGACGAGCGATGGGCGCGGCGACGCCCAGGAGTGGCAGTTGCTGGTTCATGTTGTGACATAGCCTCCATGCGCTGGTGTAACTCATCTGCAGCCGTCGAGCGCGCGCCTATGCTAGCACAACTTGGCTCCGACCGCGAGGGCGAGCGAAGCGGGGAGCCGTCCACATTTGACCGCGGCGCCGCTCTTGACCATCATGTGGAGCAGGGCAGGGCCCATAGACACGTTGGATCTGGCGACAGGAGTGGCGCACATGAGCAGTATCCTATGTATCGGAGCAGGCTATGTCGGCGGGCCGACCATGGCGGTGATCGCCAAGAACTGCCCACAGCACCGTGTGGTCGTGGTCGATGCCAACGCCGAGCGCATTGCCGCCTGGAACTCGGCGCGGTTGCCGATCTATGAGCCGGGGCTCGATCAGGTGATCGCGCAGGCACGTGGCCGCAACCTCTTTTTCCGCACCGACACCGAGGCGCAGATTGCCGCGGCCGATATCATCTTTGTGAGCGTGAACACGCCCACCAAGACGTTCGGCGAGGGCGCCGGACGAGCCGCCAACTTGCAGTACTGGGAGCGGGCAGCGCGCCAGATTCTGGAGCATTCGCGCACGCCCAAGATCGTCGTGGAAAAGAGCACGCTGCCGGTGCGAACAGCTGAAGCGATGGAGCGCATTCTTAACTCGCAGCCTGGGCGAGGCGTGCACTTTGATGTCATCTCGAATCCCGAGTTTCTGGCAGAGGGCTCGGCCATTCACGACCTGGAGCACCCCGACCGCGTGCTGATCGGCGGCAAGAGCACGCCCTCGGGCAGAGCGGCCGTCGAGCAGATCGTGGCGATCTATGAGAGCTGGGTGCCGCGCGAGCGCATCATTACCACCAACCTCTGGTCGGGAGAGCTGGCCAAACTGGCCGCCAACGCCTTTTTGGCGCAGCGTATCTCGTCCATCAACGCCATCTCGGCCCTGTGCGAGCGCACGGGCGCCGACATCACCGAAGTGGCGCATGCTATCGGCACCGACAGCCGCATCGGGCCCAGGTTCCTGCGCGCCAGCGTGGGCTTTGGCGGCTCGTGCTTTCGCAAAGACATCCTCAACCTGGTGTATCTGTGCGAGCACCACGGCCTGCCCGAGGTGGCCGCCTACTGGGAGCAGGTGGTGCTGATGAACGAATACCAGCAGCGGCGTTTTGGGAGCGTGATGCTCGAGGCCATGTTCAACACCGTGGCGGGCAAGCGCATTGCGCTGTTTGGAGCCGCGTTCAAGGCCAACACCGGTGATACGCGCGAATCGCCAGCGCTCAACGTGTGCCGCGAGCTCCTTGACGAACGCGCCGAGCTGGTCATCACCGACCCCTATGCGCTGGACAATGCCCGGGCCGACCTGGGCGCGGCGGCTGAGCGGGTAGAGTTCGAGCCTGACCCCTACAAAGCAGCGCAAGGCGCCCATGCCATCGCCATTCTGACCGAGTGGCAGCAGTTCGCCGAGCTGGACTATGAGGCGATCTACCGCGACATGGTCAAGCCGGCGTTTATCTTTGACGGTCGGAACATCCTCGACCACGCCCAACTGCACCGCCTCGGGTTCAACGTTTACGCCATCGGGAAGCCGCCCTTGGCGCATTTCGACTGAATGCAACGGCAACCGCGGCAGTTAGTGCTGCTCGGAGGCCGTAGGCAATCTCAGGGCCAGAATGAACCCGGCGGCGGTGCTAACGGCGGCGAGTAGGTACAGGGGCAGATACCCCGCTCCCTGCAAAAGGGCGCCCCCCAACACGGGCGCCAGGGCCGTCAAGCCGACGATGCCATTGGCCAGGCCCACGTAGGTGGGCCGCAGCTCGGCCGGGGCAATGGCAAACACATAGTTGCGAAAACCCAGCATGCGGATGCTGTTGAACACCCCGATGCCCACATACACCAGGGCATAGAGCGGGGCGCTCTGCAGGCCTGCGATCTCGGCCAGCAGCGCCAGCAATGGCGAGCTGATCACCACGCTACAGCCGATGCGGATAGCCCAGTGCAGGCCGCGTCGCTCGGCCACAACGCCCAGCACAAGGCTGGCGGCGATGTAGGCCAGCGAGCTCACCACAACAAAGAGCCCGGCGACGCTGGCAGGGATGCCCAGGCGCTGGGTGGCGTGGACGCCGTAGAAGGGCACGGCCAGCCACACACAAGACGTGAGCGCCTGGCACAGCACCATGCGTCGAAAGCGCGCATCACCCCAGGCCTGTCCCCAGGCGGCCGCCTGCCGCTGCGCGCCTGCGCCGCTGCGCGCGGCGTCGCGAGGCAGCAGCAACAGCGCCACGGCCGAGATGACCAGGGCGACGCAGGCAAGCGCCAGTAGCAGGCCAAAGTTGCGCGGAAAGGGCCAGGCAGGGTTGGCCAGAGCCCACGACACCAGGCCCCCCACGGCCAGGCCCAGCACCCCGGTGATGATCTGTGTGAGGCTAAACAGGCGCACCCGCTCGCGCTCGGGCAGCAGGCGCGGCAGCATGTCGGCCAGAGCGATGACGATAAGGCCATCGCTGGTCATGTAGATGGCGAACAGGCCCATAAAGAGAGCCAGCAACGCACCGGGGTGGCGTGCCAAGGGCGTAAAGCAGGCTGCGGCCACCACTATCATGGGCAGACGCCCGATCAGCGTGAGCGCCATCACGCGCCACTTGCTGGGCTGGCGTTGCACCCAGGCTGCCAGGGCCACCTGTGGCACCACCCACAGCCCCAGGGCGATAGTGGGCACGAGGCCGATCAGGGGTTTGGATCTGGTCAGGCCCGCCACAAAGAGCGGCAGCACGTTGTCGTGCCCGGCCAGCGACAGCGTGAGGAAAAAGAACACGGCATCGATCGCCAGCAACCAAAAACTGCGGCGGGTGTTGGCTCGCATGGCAGGCCTCGTGTGGTAGAGTGTAGCAACGGCCCCGCCTCCGGTTACAGGGGCGGGGCCGTGTCGGTGCAGCGCCTGTTAGTTGACGACGTTCTCGCGGCGCCCCTCGCTAAAGGCCTTGATGTTGTCTACGGCCGTCTGCATCAGGCGGGCGCGGGCCGAGCGTGTAGCCCACGAGATATGCGGCGTGATGTAGACGTTCTTGGCCGTCATTAGCGGGTTATCCATGGTCGGCGGCTCGACCTCGAGCACATCGAGGCCTGCGCCGGCGATGACGCCGCGGTTGAGGGCGTCGGCCAGGTCCGCATTGTTGATGACCGGGCCGCGGCTGGTGTTGATCACAAAGGCGGTGGGCTTCATCAGCGACAACCGCTCGGCGTTGCAGACGCCCTGCGTTTCGGGCGTGAGGGGGCAATGGAATGAGAGCGCATCTGACTCGCGGAAGAGCGTCTCAAGGTCGACCATGCGCACGTTGGGGTCGCCCGGATCCTGTACATATTCGTCAAAGGCGATCACCTTCATGCCAAAGGCCTTGGCGATCTGGGCAGTGTTGCGGCCAATGCGGCCAAAGCCAAACACGCCCATTGTGAGCCCATGCAACTCGATCAGGGGATAGTCCCAGTAGCAAAAGTCCTCGCTCTCGGCCCAGCGCCCGGCCTTGACGGTGTCAGAGTGGTAGGCCACGCGCTGCGTCAGGTTCAGCAGATGAGCAAAGACCATCTGCGCCACCGACTGGGTGCCATACGTAGGAATGTTGGCTACAACGATGCCACGCTCACGCGCCGCCTCGATATCAACGACGTTGAACCCGGTGGCCAGCACGCCGATGTAGCGGAGCTCGGGCAACTGCGCCAGCACCTCGCGAGTCATCTCGACCTTGTTGACCAGCAACACCTGGGCGCCTTTGGAGCGCTCGATCACCTGGTCGGCCGGGGTGCGGTCGTACACGGTCGTATCGCCCAGCGCCTCGAGTCCCTCCCAGGTCAGATCGCCCGGGTTGAGGGTGTAGCCATCCAGCACCACAATCTTCATGATCTCACCTCATCTTGTTGTAGTATCGCCAGCATCGAGGGGCGGCAGGTCAACGCGCTCGCCATAGCCGCCGATCCAGTAACGCCTTTCAGGATACTTGACGTCCATATAGTCGGCAAAGAGCTTGGGGTCGGCGCTGTTGTGGGCGAACATATCATAGTGGCTGGGCACGGTGAGGCGGGGCTGGAGTTCGCCGGCCAGGTCGACCGCCTCCTGATAGGTCATGTTGCCGATGCAGTCGTTGGACAGGCGCACGGCATCGCGGCCATTGATGGGTACGAAAAAGATGTCGGGCGACCAGCGCCGTAGCTTGAGCAGCATACCCTCGTAGCGGCAAGTGTCTCCGGTGTGCACAATGGTGACGCCGCCTGTCTCGACGATAAAGCAGAGATAGGGATAGCCCAGCACTGGATCGCGATCGAGGAATTCGTGCGCAGCGGCGATGGCCGAGATGCGCAGGCCCTCTTCTTCGTAGGTGAGCCCTTCGTCGAGAGTGAGCACCCGCTCGTCTGCGATGCCCAGCTGGGTGAGATGCTGCGCGGCCACGCGCGAAACCACAAACCGTGTCTTGGACGTTGCGGTGGCAATGCCGGTGATGGCGTACGGGTCCACATGGTCGATGTGGTCATGGCTGCCAAAGACAAAATCGGCGTGACGCACTTCTTTGGGCAGCAACAGAGGAGGCACCTGGCGGGCATCGTCGGGGCTGAGGTAGGGGTCGAAATACAGGATGCGCCCCCCGGCCTTGACGATAAAGCTATGTTGCCCTAGCCACCAGAAGGCGAGCCCGCCGTAGGGCGGTGCGGCCTTGTTGATTTCGTGGATCAGCTCGGCGTGTTGTCTCATGGGTTGGTCCTATCGCAGGGTTGCAGCACATGGCACGCTTTCTTATAGACGCGTGCGGCTCTGACGTCAAGCGCCGGTCAGGGGGCGTCAGGCAAAGGGTTGCTCGATGGACGGGCTGGGTTGCGTGAAAAAGTGCGCACCATCCTGGGCCATGTAGATGCAGTCCTCGAGGCGGATGCCAAACTCGCCATAGATGCAGATCATGGGCTCATCGCTGAAGCAAAGGCCTGGCGCCAGAGGCACCTTGTTGCCGCGCACCACATTGTGCCACTCGTGCACCTCGAGCCCGATGCCGTGGCCGGTGCGATGGGGCAAGCCCGGCACGGCATAGTCAGGGCCCAGCCCTGCCGCAGTGATGACACGGCGAGCGGCGGCGTCGACCTGCTCCATGGGGGCGCCCAGCTGGCAGGCCTCAAAGGCGGCATGCTGGGCCTGCTGCTCGATCTCCCATATATCGCGCATGCGCTGCGTGGGCTGACCAAAGACGAACGAGCGGCTAATGTCAGACCAGTAGCCATCCACGGTACAAGAACCATCCATGACGATCATGTCGCCTTCGCGTAGTCGGGTCTCGTTGATGCTGCCGTGAGGGTAGGCGGTACTGGGGCCAAACACGGGCCATATGGCGCCCTCGGCCCCCAGCGCGCGGTGCGCGGCCACCGAGATGTCACGGAACTCGGACTGCGACATGCCCGCGCGCAAGTGAGCGATGCTCGCGCGGTAGGCCGCCGCTGTGATGTCGTTGGCGCGTTGCATGAGAGCGATCTCGGCTGGGCTCTTGTAGGCGCGGCAGGCTATCGTGACGGCATCAGCGCTGGCAAAATTCAGCCCTGGCGCCTGGCGGCGGATGCCATCGAACACAAAGAAGCGCACCTGCTCTTCGACGCCGACGGCGCCACCAGAGGGCGTGCATTCGGCCAGAAGTTCGGCCATGAGGCGGTAGGGGCTCTCGTGCTCTTGCCACACCAAGATGCGTGCCTCGGCCCCCAACTGCTCGGCCAACCGCTCGCCCTCAAAGCCGGGGCACACATAGGCTAACTCGCCCCGAGCGGGCAGCACGGCGCCCAGCAGGCGCTCGCTAAGCCCCCAGCGCACGCCAGTGTAGTAGCGCAGCGAAGGCCCTGCCTCGAGATAAATGGCGTCGAGGCCGGCACTGGCCATCAGGCGTTGCGCCTGATGGCGCCGCTGGGCCCGTTCCTGGTCGTCGATGGGACGGATATCATCGACCATGGACGTGAGATCGCTGAAAGAGGGCAGCTCATGGTGCATGGCGTGGCTCGCTGGGTTAGGCTGTCTGCAGCATAGTCGCCACACCGACGACCAGCAACTGTGGCCTGGCCGCGCCGGCGCCAAGGCAGCGTAATGTGTGTTATAATCTAGATGCAGTATCGGCTGGATGTAGTATTGCAGGTATACCGCTTGGAGGCGTGACCATGCTACCGACAAAAGCCTTTGGCGCAACCGGCCACGTGAGCACCCGCATCATCTTTGGTGCCGCTGCGCTCGGCAGTGTGACCCAGGCAGATGCCGACCGCACCTTTGAGTTGCTCATGAAGTATGGCGTCAATCATATCGACACGGCGGCCAGCTATGGCGATGCCGAGCTGCGCATCGGGCCGTGGATGAGGACGCATCGCAAACGCTTCTTCCTGGCCACCAAAACGGGGCAACGCCCCTACACCGAGGCCCACGACGAGATCCGCCGCTCGCTGGAACGGATGCAGACCGACTATGTCGACCTGCTCCAGCTCCACGCGCTGTTCGAGCCCGATGAGTGGGATATCGCCATGGGTGACAATGGCGCGCTCAAGGCCGCCATCGAGGCCAAAGAAGAAGGGTTGGTGCGATTCATCGGCGTTACTGGCCATGGCACCACGGTGGCGCACATGCATCTCAAGAGCCTTGAACGCTATGGCTTTGACAGCGTGCTGCTGCCCTACAACTATCCCATGATGCAGAACCCCGCGTATCGCGACGACTTTGAGCGGCTGGTGGGCCTTTGCGTAGAGCGCAACGTGGCCGTACAGACGATCAAGTCGCTGGCGGTGGGCGCCTGGGGCGACAAAGAGCGCACCCGCGCCACCTGGTACGAGCCACTCGAGGCACAAGAGGATATCGATCTGGCCGTCAGCTATGTGCTGGGAGACCCAAGGGTGTTCCTGAACACATCGGGCGATATCCACATACTGCCGCGCATTCTGGATGCGGCCACGCGGTTCACGCAGAAGCCCATCGATGAGGAGATGGCGGCGCTGGTAACGCGTCGCGGCATGACGCCGCTGTTCGTCTAGAGGGCGCGCAGGGCACTGCTGGCCCTGAAAGCGCGTCTGCGCCGGAGCATGTCAAGGCCCGCCATACGGCGGGCCTTGACATTGTGGCGACGCTATAGCGGGCAGCGCCTATTCGGCAGGAATCATCACGGGGTCTACATGTCCCTTGAACTGGCTCATGTAGAGGTTATAGTAGAACCCGCGCTGGGCCAGCAGCGACATATGCGTGCCGCGCTCTATGATCTCGCCGTCGTCTATGACCAGCACCTGATCGGCGCTGCGGATCGTGCTCAAGCGGTGGGCGATCACAAAGGCGGTGCGCCCTTCCATCAAGCGCAGCAGGGCCTCTTGGATGTGTATCTCGGTGCGGGTATCGACCGAGCTGGTGGCCTCATCGAGAATGAGGATCTGCGGGTTGGCCAGCATGGCGCGTGCAATGGCCAAGAGCTGGCGCTGCCCCTGGCTGAGGTTGCTGCCGCGCTCAGACAGTTCGGTCTGATAGCCGTTGGGCAGCCGCCGGATAAAGTGGTCGGCGTTGGCCAGGCGGGCCGCCGCGATCACCTCTTCGTCGGTCGCATCGAGGCGGCCATAGCGGATATTCTCCATCACCGACTGGGCGAACAAAAAGTTGTCTTGCAGCACCAGAGCGATGGCGCGACGCAGCGAGTCTCTATCGATCTGGCGCAGATCAACGCCATCGAGGCGGATGGAGCCCTCGTCCACATCGTAGAAGCGTGTCAACAGGTTGACGATGGTGGTCTTGCCGGCGCCGGTGGGCCCCACCAGTGCGATGGTCTGGCCGGGCTCGGCATGCAGGGCAACGCTTTTGAGCACGGGCACGCCTTCGACATAGCTAAAGCTGACATCGTCGAACACCACGTCGCCCGCGATGTCGCCCAAAGACACGGCATCATCATGCTCGCCCAGTTCAGGCACCTCATCGAGGACCTCAAAGATGCGTTCAGCGCCTGCCAGCGATGACTGGATGGTGTTGAGCAGGTTTGCGATCATCATCAATGGGCGCCCCAGCTCGCGCGAGTAGTTGATAAAGATGGCGATGGTGCCGACGGTAGCCAGGCCGTTGATGGCCATGACCGCGCCAACCAGGGCCACGATGGCATAGGCCAAATGGTTGATGAGGCCCGAGAGCGGCCCGACGACGCCAGACAGGGTCTGGGCAAAGATGGCCGCTTTGACGTAAGCCTGGTTGCTCACGTCGAACTCGGCCATTGAGGCCTCTTCACGGGCATAGGCCTTGATGACGCGCTCGCCAGTGATGGTCTCTTCGATGATGCCATTCATGATGCCGAGCGTCGCCTGTTGTTCGCGATAGCCGCGACGCGTGTGCTTGGCGATGTAGCGCGTGACGATGGCCATCATGGGCACAGAGACGAGCGTCACCAGAGCCATGCGCCAGTTGACGGCGAACATGGTAAAGCAGACGCCGATGATCGTCAGCATAGACGAGATCAGTTGCGTGGCGCTCTGGTTGAGCATCATGCTGATGGTCTCGACATCGTTGGTCAGGCGGCTCATGAGTTCGCCGTGAGGCTTGCTGTCAAAGTAGCGCAGCGATAAAAGTTGTAGGTGCTCGAACAGCCGCTTGCGGATGAGGCGGATCGTGCGCTGTGAGATGGCCGGCATCAACCAGTGCTGACCAAAGTTCGCGCTGGCCTGCACTGCCAGTACACCCATGTAGAGCAGGGCAATGCGGCCTAGGCCTGGAAGGTCTCCCTTGAGGATGTAATCGTCGATGGCGCGCCCCTGGATGATGGGGAGTATGACGGCGGCGCCAGTGGCCACGAGCACAAGCAGCACCACCACCAGCAGATCGCGCTTGCTCTCGGCCAGGAACGACCAGAGGCGCCGAAGCGCACCGCGCGCGTTATTGGGGCGCTCGATATGGGCAAAGCCACCGCCAGGGCCATGCCCTGGCCCACCCTGCCGGACGGGGCGCCTCGTCGTGCTAACTGGTCTGGTTGTTGCCATTGGCGTTCACTCCGTTGCCAAGTTGAGAGTCATAGATCTCGCGGTAGATAGGGCTCGTTGCCAGCAGCTCGTGGTGGGTGCCCTCGGCCGCCAGCCGGCCGCCATCGAGCACCAGGATCTTGTCGGCGTTGAGCACTGTGCTGACGCGCTGGGCGATGACAAAGCTGGTGCGCTCTGCCATGATCTCGTCGAGCGCCTCCTGGATACGCGCCTCGGTATCCACGTCTACCGAACTGGTCGAATCGTCGAGAATCAGGATGGCCGGGTTGGTGATGAGCGCCCTTGCGATGGCGAGACGCTGCTTTTGCCCGCCCGACAGATTCACGCCGCGCTGGCCGATCTCGCTGTCATAGCCATCGGGGAACGACATGACAAAGTCGTGGGCCTGCGCCGCCTTGGCCGCTGCCACCACTTCCTCGTCGGTGGCGTCAGGCCGCCCGTAGCGGATATTGTCGCGGATGGTGCCGCTAAAGAGAATTGGTTCTTGCAGCGAGATACCCATGGCACGGCGGAGAGCGGTCTGCCGCACATCTCGCACATCAACGCCGTCGACGGTGACGCGACCGGCTGTCACATCGTAAAAGCGCGGGATCAGGTTGACGAGCGTGGTCTTGCCAGAGCCAGTGGCGCCCAGGAGCGCCACGGTGCTGCCGGGCTCGGCCGTGAAAGAGATGCCGTCGAGCACCGGCTCGGAATCAGAGCCCTCGTATGAAAAGGTGACGTTCTCAAAGGCAACGCGACCCTGGGGCTCGAACTGCGGCAGGGCGTCAGGTCGGTCGAGAATGGTGCTCTGGGTGTCAAGCACCTCGACGATGCGCTCAGCCGAGGCCTCGGCGCGGCTCAACGAAGAGACCAGCATGCCGAAAAAGAGCACTTCGCGCAGGGCCATCATCAGGTAGTTGATAAAGGCCATCAGCTGGCCGATCTGTATGTCACCCCGCATAACGCGCCCGCCACCCAGGTAGAGGGCAACCACGACGCCGCCATTGACCACCAGCATCATGGCGGGAAAGACGATGGCGAACATGCGAAAGGCCTTGACGCTCGTCTGCATCAGATTGTCGTTGACGCGGGCGAAACGCTTGTTCTCGTGAAAGCGCCGCACAAAGGCCTTGACGACGCGGATGCCCGAGAGGCTCTCTTGAATGGTCTCATTGACGCCATCCAGCGCCTTTTGCACACGCCTGAACATGGGACGGGCGCGCACCACCACCCACCACACCAGCACGAGCAGGAGCGGCATGAACGCGAAAAAGATCCAGGCCAGTGAAGGCGCCGTGATGATCGACATGATAAGACTGCCGACCAATAGCAGGGGGGCGCGCACCATGATGCGCAGGCCCATCTGGATGATCTGCTCGATGGCGGTGACGTCGCTGGTGAGGCGCGTCACCAACTGGCCCGTGTCGAGGTCGTCGAGGTTGGCGAATGAAAGGCTATGCACCTTGCGGAACAACGTCTGGCGGAGATCGCCACCGGTGCGCAGTGACGCGCGCATGGCAAAGATGGTGCAGCCGAGCCCGCCAATGACGCCCACACTGGCGGCGGCGAGCATCAGGCCGCCATTGCTAAAGATGATACCAAGATCGAGCGTGGGCAGAGCGTCGTCGATGATGCGCTGCAGCAGCGTGGGTTGCACCAGATCCATGGCGACCTCAAGGAGCATCAAGAGCGGTGCCGCCAGGGCCAGGCGCCAATACGGTTTGACGAATCGCAGTAGCCTGAGTGTGTTGGTCATGCGTTGAGCGAACTCCTGTCAACAGAATCGGTCGTGGGCGCCAGAGGCACGGGGGGCTCGCTGCCCTGCGCAGCGGGCATATAGCTCTCTACCAGGCGGTCGCGGATGTGCATGAGTAGCCGTCGCAGCGCTGCCAGGTCATGCTCATCCAGGCCCGTGGTGTAGCTGGCCTGAAAGTCTCTGAACCAGTCTTCAACCTGGCCCTGCACCGCTCGGCCGCGCCCTGTGAGGTAGACGCGCGACACGCGTTCGTCGCTCGGATCGCGTCGTCGCTCCACAAAGCCGCTGCGCTCCATGCGCTGCACCATCTTCGAAACAGTGGCTGGTTGTACGCGCATCCTGCTGGCCAGGTCTGAGTGCGTCAAACCATCCTCTTCCCAAAGCAGTCGCAGCACACGTGGCTGCCCACGATAGAGCCCAAACGACTCGATGCCGCGGTGCACCAGGGCGTGCTGCAGATGTCCCACCTGCGCCAGCAGCATGTCTATGGTCTCGTCATCAGCCCATCGACGCATCGCACCTCCGAGAATGGGGTAACGCCGTATTCATCATCCGGCTAAACATTAGACGGCTAAATGATAATCTCCTGCTCGGCGAGTGTCAAAAAAGCGTTCTCACATCACGGTGATTGCCTGCAGCGCCCCAGGCGCGTATGATCGTGTTACTTGGAGGTGGGAATGCACACCATTGCGACCTTCTCAATCGTTGCCTGTGACCTGCGACGTCAAGAGTGGGGCGTCGCCGTGCAGAGCAAGTTCCTGGCGGCGGCGGCCGTCGTCAGTTGGGCGCAGGCAGGCGCAGGCGCTGTGGCCACCCAGGCCCATGCCAATATGGGGTTTGGCCCCCGTGGGCTCAACCTGCTGACCGCAGGAGCCTGCGCACGCGAGGTCGTGGACGAGCTCATCGCCGGCGATGCCGATCGCGACGTGCGACAGCTGGGCGTCGTCGATCGTCTGGGCACGGCCTGGGCCTATACCGGCGCCGCCTGCACGGCATGGGCAGGGCACGTTGTGGGCGAGGCATACGCCTGTCAGGGCAACATCCTGGTGCCCGGCACAGTAGAGGCCATGGCCACGCACTTTGAGCAGGCACGCAGCGGGCCCGGCGAGCTGGCAGACTGGCTGGTGAGCGCTCTGCAGGCCGGCCAAGATGCGGGCGGCGATAGCCGTGGTCGGCAGGCCGCCGGGGTGCTGGTGGTGCGCCAGGATGGCAGCTATGGCGGCACCACCGACCGGTACCTCGATTTGCGTGTTGATGACGATCCCGAACCCATTCGGCGTCTGCAACGCCTGGTGAGTATGCACCACCTGTTGTTTGGCGCGACGCGGCCCGACGATCTGGTGCCCATTGCCACGGTGGCGCGTGATCTGCAACGGGTGGTACGGGTGAGCGGCGATTATGACGGGCCCATCGATGGCGTGTTTGGCGAGACCACCCGTGCAGCCCTCATGGCGCTGGCAAGTCGCGAGAACCTCGAGGAGCGCTGGTTTGGGGATCGGGAGCAGATCGATGGCACGGTGGTAGCCTATCTGGTCGGCCGCTACCTGCACAGTAGTGATTGAACTCGACATAAAATGTGACAGCGACTTGGCTCAATGGCCCAGGCGTGGTATAATCACACACAGTAAACAGCGCGTGCGTCGGAAGCACGGGCTGCCGATGCGATAGCGATACTGTCTTGTGGAGGTGCCTGAACAGGGGCGTTTGGACGCTCCAGGGTGATGATGTTGCGACAGGGCGCAAGCCCTCACCCGGCCTTGCCAATGGCTGGCCCTGTACCTCTGACTGTTTCGTTCTCCCCCGGTCGATCTGACGATGCGGCACGCTTGTGTCAGCGCAAAGGTGAACATCGCCTGCGCGAGCGCATTCCCCTGTGGGATATTGACCATCACGGCAGCCTGGGGCACCACAGGCGCACCCAGCACACCTACAGGAGGTCTATGCAATGACATCTGTCTATCGCCATGAGAACGAGTCCATCGAGCAGCTACTGCGTCGCTTCAAAAAGGCCGTACAGCAAGACAAGATCCTCACCGTGGTGCGCCGCAAGCGCTACTATGAAAAGCCTTCGCAGATCCGCAAGCGGAACGCTGCACGCAAGCTTCGCAAGAGCCAAAAGACCACTCGTCGCGATGTACAACGGAGATACTAGTTGATGGAGCAAGCAGCTTTGTCGGGAGCGCTCATATTCGAAGTGGGCAGCGATGTGGTGCACCCCAACCATGGAGCCGGCACCATCGTGCAGGTCGAACGCAAACGTATCGGCGATCACTCTCAGCGTTACTATGTGATCGACATCCCCTCAAAAGCCATGCGGGTGATGGTGCCGGTGGAACGGGCTGAGGACACTGGACTGCGCGAGATCCGTTCGCGACGCCGGCTGCGGCAGATATTCGCAGAGGTGCTGGCCGACGCCAACGCCGAAGACATTGAAGATGACCATGCACGCCGCTTTGAGGTTTACACCGAGATGCTCAAAGAGGGGCGCTTTCGGCAGGTGGTGCGCGTAGTCACCTGGTTGTGCATGCTGCGCGACCGCAAGCGGTTGGGCATGCGCGACATGACCCTGTATGACCATGGCCGCCACCTGTTAGCAGGTGAAGTGGCCTTGGCTGAGGGCATCTCGGAAGCGGATGCCCTTACCGAGGTCGATGTGGAGTTGGAGCAGATGGCGCGGCGGACGCGGCTCCTCGACGCACTCGCGTGCGGCCACGACGAGCTGGACATCGACGATCTGCTTGAGAAGCGTGAGCGGCGACGGTCTACCTGGTCTCGCACAGTGGCCCAGGGCGATGTCGAGCAGCTGGCCCGTACAGCGGTGGAGCTGACCATCGTCTCGCGCCTGCTGACGCTCAACGACAGCGAGACCGAGCTGCTGCACGCTGCGCGAACGGCCCTGCTCTCTGAGGCCTGCGACGTGCTGGGGCTGTCGCACCAAGAGGCGAGCGCCCGTGTTGACGGATTCTGTCGTCGGTGCGCTATGAGCACTATTGCAGCGCATGGTGGGCGACCGAGCTGAGCCAATGACGACGCCTGGCAGCCCAGACGGGCAGCGCAGATTTGATTCTACAGAGGTGTGCCTCTATCCTATGCTGAGAGCATATCTGAGCGGGCGCCATGAGACTGGAAGAGACCGAGCTGCTGCGGGGCGTAGGGCAGGACACGCTGGCCAGGCTCAAGGGCCTGGCAGTGGTGCGTACGCTGCCCCAGAGCGCACTGCTATGCTCTGCCGGCGACAGTGACGCGCCGGTCATTCTGGTGCTGGCTGGTGCGCTGCGCGTCTACAAGGCAGATGCCGATGGTCGCGAGCAAACAGTTGCCACTCTGGGCGTCGGCGAAGCGCTGAACTTGCCGGCGGCCTTTGCTGACGATCGACGCGCCCCCGCCAACGTCGAGGCGCTCACACCCGAGGTCACCGTGGCCTCGATCCCCGCGCGAGCGCTTGCCGAACTGGCCGCTACTGATGCCACACTGGCCGCTACCGTGATACGTAGCCTGGCCAACTCGGCGCGCCACCTCTCTGATCTGGTCACCGACCTCAGCCTGCGTTCAGTGCGTCAGCGTCTGGCGCGCTTTTTGCTATTGCAGGCCGAGCAGGCGGACGGCGGAGGCACGTCGCGTTGGACCCATGCCGAGATCGCCACGCAATTAGGCACCGCCCGCGAAGTGGTAAGTCGGCAGTTGCGCGCTCTGGTGCAAGAGGGGCTTGTGCTCCAGGACCGCCAGCGTCTGGTGATTGCCGACACGCAGGCGTTGCGCCGCCTTGCCGATCTCTGAACGTGTGACCGCGGTCACAGCCCTGCCATGGTGCCTGTGCTAAACTGGGGCAATACCCTGGAGTGCGTCTGATGCCAGAACACATGCTCGCGCCACAGATCGACAGCGCCCTGTGCAACCTCTGCGGGCGTTGCATCGCCGAGTGCCCCACAAATGCAGTACAATGGGTGCAGGGCCGCCCGCAGATACTGCACGCGCGCGACTGCGTGTACTGCGGCGTCTGCGAAGACATCTGTCCGGTGGGAGCCGTCGCGTTAGTGTTCGAGATCGTCCAGGCCAAAGACGCCTTCGATAGAGCGGAGGAGCCATGAAGATCGTTATCGCAGAGCAACAACCAGAGAGCCCCAATCCTCACGGGATCGTGGCGAGAGCCGTGCACAGCACCGAGCATACGCAGGTATCGCATCTCACCTTCCAGGTAGGCGAAAAGCTACGCTGGCACATCACGCCTGTCGACGCCTTCTTCTTTGTCATCGAGGGCGAGGCACAGGTCGAGATCGGCGATGAGAGCGAGGTGGTGCCAGCTGGCGCGCTGGTGCACAGCCCCGCGGGCACCAAGCATCGTATACTGAACCACGGTGACGGCGAGTTGCGCGTTTTGGTGGTCAAGACGCCCGCTCAGACGACAGGAACGCAACTACTGTAGGCAAGGAGACGGATAGATGGATATGTTCTGCTTTCAGTGTCAGGAAACGGCCCGCAACCAGGGATGCACGGTGCGAGGCGTGTGCGGCAAGTCTCCGCGCGTGGCCACGCTGCAAGACCTGCTGATCTGGACGCTCAAGGGCATCTCGTTCTGGGGCACCAATGGCCGCAAGACGCTCGGCGTGGTGCATCCAGAGACCGACCTGTTCGTGGCCCAGGCGCTGTTCAGCACCATTACCAATGCCAACTTTGACGAGGCCCGCTTTGTCGAGCTGATCCGCGAGGCCATCGAACGCCGCGATGCGCTCAAGGCCGAGGCACAGACCGCCTGCCGCGCCAAGCATGGCACGCCGTGCTTTCACGCTTTGCCCGAGGCGTCGACATGGACGCCCGAATCGTACGATGTAGAGGCGCTGTTGGCCAAGGGCGCTAACGTAGGCATCATGGCCGACCCGAGCCTCGATGAAGACGTGCGTTCGCTGCGTGAACTGACCATCTATGGCGTCAAGGGCTTGGCCGCCTACACTGATCATGCCTATGTGCTCGAGCACCAGAGCGAGGACCTGCTGGCGTTCATCCAGGAGGCGCTCCTGGCGACGCTGGACGATCAACTGGGTGTCCCCGATCTGGTAGCGCTGGTGCTCAGAACCGGCGAGATGGGGCTCGAAGCCATGCGTCTGCTGGACGAGGCCAACACGTCAACCTACGGACACCCCGAGCCCACGCAGGTAGACCTGGGCGTGCGCGAAGGGCCGGCCATTCTGGTCAGCGGCCACGACCTGCGCGATCTGGACGAACTATTGCAGCAGACGGCTGGCACCGGTGTAAACGTGTACACCCACGGCGAGATGCTGCCTGCCAATGCCTACCCTGGCCTCAAAAAGTACCCGCACCTGGTGGGCAACTATGGCGGCTCGTGGTGGCATCAGAAGGAAGAGTTCGAGGCATTCGGTGGCCCCATCCTGATGACCACCAACTGCATCGTGCCGCCTGCTGACAGCTATGTGGGGCGCCTCTACACCACCGGCATGGCCGGTTGGCCCGGGTGCACGCACATCGCCGATCGCAAGCCCGGCCAGCAGAAGGACTTTGGCGAGATCGTCGCCGCGGCCAAAGCGCTGCCGGGGCCTCGCGAGCTCGAGAGCGGGACGATCCCCATCGGCTTTGCGCGCAACACGATCATGTCAGTGGCCGACAAGGTGATCGAGGCTATTCAGGCCGGCGCCATCACGCGCCTGGTGGTGATGGGCGGCTGCGACGGCCGCCAGCGCTCGCGCTCATACTTTACCGAGGTGGCCGAGAACCTGCCCAAGACACATGTCATCCTGACGGCGGGCTGCGCCAAGTTTCGTTACAACAAGCTGCCCCTGGGTGAGATCGGTGGCATCCCTCGCGTGCTCGACGCGGGCCAGTGCAACGACTCGTACTCACTCATCTATGTGGCGCAGCAGCTGGCACAGGTGCTGGGCGTGAGCGACGTGAACGACCTGCCCATTTCGTACGACATCGCCTGGTACGAGCAAAAGGCGGTCATCGTGCTGCTGGCGCTGCTGGCCATCGGGGTCAAGCATGTTCGCCTGGGGCCCACGCTGCCGGCGTTCCTTTCGTCAAACGTGACCAAGGTGCTGGTAGAGAACTTTGACATCAAGCCGACCAGCACAGTCGAGGCCGATGTCGAGGCCATCGCTGCGGGCCGCTAGGCCCAGTGAGCAACAAACCGGAGAAGCGCGGGCTTCTCCGGTTTTTCCTTTTCTCACGAAACGGGGGTATCGCTACGGCAGGTCTGTAAGCGTCAACACGCCCAGCGAGATACGGCCATCGGCGCGGGGCTGAGCAGCTGCGCTGGCTGGCAGGCGCTCGAGGGTATCGGGATCGTACATGCCCACATAGAGTTGCAGGCCGGCCGGCGGCCGCTCGGGCAGGGCGATGCGGTGCGTGTCGGTGATGGCGTCGCCCTGGCGCCAGCCAGTGGTGGGCATACGTCCGGCGCCCGGCTCTTGATCGGACTGGGCCACCATCGTCTCGCCCGAGGCATCGGCCTGCACCAGATGGACAAACACCTTGTAGCTGGTGAGGGCATCGCGCTGCGCACGCCAGTGCAGGGTGAGATCGACAGCCCTGCCGTCGTCTGCCAGCGCAAGGTCATAGCCCTGTAAGAGCGCCAGATCGCTCAAGGCCGCGTCAACTGGCACGGTGGGCGGCTCGGGCGGCGGCATCTCGCGGCGCACCACCGGACGCGGAGTCAGCGCGATCTGCTTACCCGGCAGCTCTTGTCCCAAACCGTCGACAAAGGCCAGGCGCTCGCCGTCCAGGTCATACCATCCGACCGACAGCAACAGGGGGCCAGCGGGCGCGTCTCGACTCACCAGCAGCTCCGCCTCGGTGTAGATGATGTCACCCGCGCGCCATCGGTCTGTGAGCAAAAAGGGCGTCAGGTCGGCCTGCGCCCACGGCTGCCCGTCCTCGTCTACCAGATGCACGAACAGGGTGTGACGCCCGGCGATGTCGCTGCTGGCGCGCCAGTAGAGCGCCAGCGAGAGCCGTCGACCGGCGTCCACGGCGAGGGTGTCGGCAGAACTGCCCAGCAGGCAGATGCCTTCTGGCGCACAGGCCTCTTGCGGCCACCGCGGCGTGGCAGGCAGATAGAACCAGCGTCTGGTCTTGCTGGCGCGTAGGGCCAGGTGCGTGCGAGCCCACTCGTGGAACTCGGGCAGCCGCTCCAGACGTTGCTCCCAGAAGGCCACCGCAGCGATGGGTTGTTGCTCACACAGGGCGATCAGGTCGTTCGATGTGATGCCGCCACCGCTTTTGAGTCGACGCAACGAGGGCACCGCCAGCATAGGCGGCACCATAGTGCCCGTCTGAAAGGCCAGCATGGGGTCATCGACGATGATGGTGTCGCCAGGAGAGGTGTGCTGGCGCAGCAGATTGAGGCCCAGCTGGCTCTCGGCGGCCTTAGAGCCCGACTTGAGCGGGGCCGCACGGGCAGTGAGCGACTGTCGCAGCGTCATCGGTAGGCCGATCAGCAGCGTCAGTATAGCGACGGTGGTGGCCACCCATGCCAAGATGCGCACACCGCGCCGCGTCGAAAGGGCGGAGAGCTGTCCCGGCACAATCATCGCCAGCGTGGCAAATGGTGGCAGCAGCAACAGGTGCTCGTGCCAGCGCTGCGGCGTGTGCCACACCACGGCGATGGCCGCCGACAGCAGCCAGGCCACAGCCCACCAGTGGCGCCGGTTGCGTCGCACAATGAGGGCGGCCGCTCCGAGAACAACCAGCAGAATCAGCCCGGGGTAGTAGCCGCTGCCGAACGAGGCGCGCACCTCCAGCAGGTTGGCCGCGAGCGAAAAGCCGTAGGCGTCGCGGGCTTCTGCAAAAGTGCCCACCACCTGCCCCAAGAAGGAACGTGGGCCAAAAGTGAGCACGGTGACCACCAGCAAGAGCGCCGGCGCAAGGTGCAGGTGTAGCAGGCTGCGCCAACAGGGGCGCCAAGAGCGTATCTCTGGCCAGCCGGCCAGCATGAGCAGCGGCAGGTAGTAGGGCGCGATCAACGGCTTGACCAGCATACCCAGCCCAAAGCAGAGACCGGCCAGCAGCAGCCAGCGTGCCGAGTTGCCCTGGCGCGCCAGCAAGGCGCAGCCGATGGCCAGCATGCCCAGCGCTACGGCCGGCAGGCCGATCATGATGGTGCGCCCCAGCTCTTGCACCATCGGTGAGAGCACAAGCAGCAGCGCGGCGCCCAGCGCGGACCAGCGTCCAGCCATCTGCGCCGTGACCCACGCCGTGGCCAGGATCAGCACCACAGCCGACACCAACAGCAGGGCGCGACCCACCATCACGCTGGGGCCCAACAGAGAGAACACACCGGCAAGCACGAGCGTGAGCAGTGGCGGCTGATCAGACCAGATATCGCGATGCGGCCAGTGCCCCGCGCCTACCAGCTGCGCCTTGATGACGTTGAGGCCCTCATCGTACTCCCAATATGCTTTGTCGAGTGCCGGCCACTGAAAACACACAAAGCCTACCAGCAGCGCACCCAGCAACAGGGCGAACAGGACGCACTGCCAGGGGCGCTCTGGAAGGTGGCTGTCTCGAGACGATCGGGCGCTGGCCACAGCTGACCTCTTCTCAGGGCGTGCTCCCCATCGCTCTCAAGCGGTGGGGAGCGGTGATGCCGAATGCAGGCCGACTAGAGCAGGCCCAGGCGGCTCTTGAGCTCGGTGAGCATGCCCACGGTGCGCGTGGCGCCCACGCGGGTGACGCCCACGGCGCGCACCTCGAGAAGGGCGTCCAGATCGCGCACGCCGCCAGCGGCTTTGACCTGCACCGTAGCAGGCGAGTGCTCGCGCATCAACGCCAGGTCATGCAGGGTGGCGCCGCCAGTGCCATAGCCAGTGGAGGTCTTGACCCAGTCGACGCCGATCTGGCCGCAGATCTGGCACAGTTTGATCTTGTGTTCGTCTTGCAGAAAGCAGTTCTCAAAGATCACCTTGAGGCGGGCGCCGGCGCCATGGATTACCTCGCAGACAGCGGCGATGTCATCGTGAACGTAAGACCAGTCGAGCGAGAGCACTTTGCCGATGTTACAGACCATGTCCAGCTCTTGCACGCCGTCTTCGAGGGCCTGCTTGGCCTCGGCCACCTTGATGCTGGTGCTGTGGCCCCCGTGTGGAAAGCCGCATGTGGTAGAGGCGGCCACCGTTGAGCCCCGCAGCAGCTCGGCACAGCGCTTGAGATAATAGGGCTTGATGCAGACGCTGGCGGTGTCGTACTCGAGCGCGATCTGGCAGCCCTCTTCGAGCTCCCGATCGGTCATGATCGGGTTCAGGAGCGAATGGTCGATCATCTTGGCGATGTCGTGATAGGTATAGTCCATGGTGCCTCCGAGAGATGGTTTAGGCGACGTCGCCCTGCTTGAGGGCCAGCGCGATGCCGCCCAGCATGCCGGCGCGATCGCCCAACAGCGAGGGCTTGAGCGCCACCGATTCGGGCGGGAACATGTTGATCTGCTCATCGAGGGTGGCGCGTACCTTGGCAAACAGGATGTCGCCGATGTTGGCCACGCCGCCGCCGATGACCACCAGGTCTGGGTGCAGCGTGTGGGCCACCTGCGAGATGCCCAGCCCCAGATAGTAGGCGGCGCGTTCGATGGCATCTCGTACGGGGGCGTCGCCGTCCAGGGCGGCCTGCAGCATGGTGCCGGGGTTGACGCGGTTCAGGTCACCCTCCACGATGCGGTGCAGATTGGGGGCGTTGCCGATCAGCATCAAGCGCATGCCCTCGGCGCTGATGGCTGGGCCTGACGCGAGCGACTCCATACAACCGTGGGCGCCACAGCCGCACAGCGGGCCGCCGGGCAACACCACCAGATGGCCGAACTCGCCGGCCGCACCCATGGCGCCCAGATGCAGGCGCTTGTTGATGACGGCGCCACCGCCGATGCCGGTGCCAACAGCGAAAAAGGCCATGGTGTTGGCGCTGCGGCCATGGCCAAACACCAGCTCGCCCAGTGTGGCCGTGCGCACATCGTTGAGCAGGTAGACCGGGCAGCCCACCTGCGGGGCAAGCCAATCGCGTACAGGGACATCGGGCCACTTGCCAGGCAGGTTCGGCAGAAAGCGCACGATGCCGTTGGCCAGGTCGGCCAGGCCGGGCACACCGATGCCCACGCCCTCTGGCTTGATGCCCGTGGAAGCCGACAGTTCGTTGATCAGCACGGCCATCCGGTCGACCACGGCGCGGGGCCCTTCGTGAGCCTCGGTAGGGACGCGGTTCTCAGCGATCAGGTTGCCCTCGGCATCTGCAAAGGCGCACGCGATTTTGGTGCCGCCCAGATCAACACTGGCATAGACACTCGCGGCCATCGTAGCTCTCCTCCTCGCGATCAGGTGCTGGTGTTGGACGTTGACGGGCGCAGGATAGGCCAAGGGCACAGGGGTGTCAAGACCGCGTGCGGCTGACGTGGCCAATGGTGGACAGCGCCGTCTGGGGCTGTTACACTCTGCTGCAGGATCGACTGCCAAGGAGCGATGCGATGAGCCCACGCCGCGCTGCGCCAGAATGGGAGAACCCAGCTGTGTTCGGCCGCAACAAGCTTGCTGGCCGCTGCACGTCAGTGCCTTATGCCGATAGCGCCGAAGCGCTACGCGCAGACGATTCCTCGCTGACGATGGACCTGAGCGGCCCGTGGCGCTTTTGCTATCGCGACCGGGTTGAGGATCAGCCTATCGGCTACGAGCAGGTAGATGCCGATGTGTCGGCCTGGGCCGAGATCGACGTGCCCTCGAACTGGGAGATGAAGGGCTACGGGCGGCCGGTCTATGCACCGGCCAAACTGCCACGCTCGCTGAAAGTGCGTCCGCGCCCCCGCATCAACCGCGCGAACAGCCCCGTTGGCTGCTACCGACGCGAGTTCGTCTTGCCCAACGAGTGGCGCGGGAATCGCATCATCCTCTCGTTTGGGGGCGTGGCCTCTGCCATGCACGTGTGGGTCAATGGCGAGCAGGTGGGCTATAGCCAGGATAGCATGTTGCCAGCCGATTTCGACATCACCGCGCAGGCGCGCTTGGGCGAGCAGAATGTGTTGGCCGTCACCGTGTATCGTTGGTGTGATGGATCGTATCTCGAGAACCAGGACATGTGGTTTCTCTCGGGCATCTTTCGTGCGGTGCGGGTATTGGCAGAGCCTGCCGTGCGACTCGATGACTGGTTCGGGCGTACGCGCTTTGACCAGGCCAATGAAGATGCTGATCTGTTGCTCGATGTGCGGGTGCGCAACCCCGAACACATAGACATCGACGGCTGGTCGGTGTTGGTACGCGTGCTCGATGCGTCGGGCGCGCTGGTGGCCGAAGCGTCTGAACCGGTGACGCCCGTCGATGATGGGGGCCTGGCGGGGCTGTCGCTGCGGGTCGAGCGGCCTCATCAATGGACGGCCGAGACGCCCTATCTCTACCGCGTCATGCTCACTCTGATTGACGCCGTGGGACAGCCGATCGATACGCGCCTGTTTCGTCACGGTTTTCGCGAAGTGAGCGTTCAGGGGCGCGAACTACGCGTCAACGGCCGGCCCGTCAAGCTGCTCGGCGTCAACCACCACGACTGGGACCCAGAGGGCGGCCACGCCATGCCCTATGAGCGGCTGCTGCAGGATGTGCGCCTCATGAAGCTGCACAACATCAATGCTGTGCGCACTTCGCACTATCCGGCCGACGAGCGCTTTTTGGCGCTGTGTGATGAGTACGGCCTCTATGTGCTGGGCGAGGCTAACGTCGAGACCCACGGCGCCAGGCTGGCGATGCGAGGCGATCGACGCTGGCGAGCCGCCATGATCGACCGCATGGAGCGCATGGTGCTGCGCGACCGCAATCATCCCTGCGTCATCATGTGGTCGCTGGGCAACGAGTCGTGCTCAGACGAGCGCTTTGCGGCCATGGCCGCGGCGGCGCGTGCCCTCGACGCCACACGACCGATCCACTATGAGGGCGACCATCTGGGCGAGTACACCGACGTGTACAGCATGATGTATGCCACCCCCGCGCAGTGGGAGCGCATCGCGCTGGGCGAGGCCCCACCACGGCTGGCCCTGCTGGCGGCCGAGGGCGACTGGCGCGTGCTCAAGGTGCGGGCATCTTCGGTGGGAGACAAGCCCCTGGTGCTGTGTGAGTATGCCCATGCCATGGGCAACAGCGTGGGCAACCTGGACGAGTATCTGACGCTTTTCGAGCGTTACCCCCAGTGCATCGGCGGCTTTATCTGGGATTGGGCCGATCAGGCCATCCGACGCGAGCTGCCTGATGGGAAGGTGATGTGGGGCTATGGCGGCGATTGCGGCGACGAGTATCAGTTTGGCGTGTTTGGCTGCAACGGCCTCGTGGGCGCCGATCGTACGCCACACCCGGCACTGCTCGAGGTGAAAAAAGGCTACCAGCCGTTGCAGATCGAACTGGAGAGCGCCAAACCGTTGCGGTTACGGATACGTAACCGGTATGCATTCCGCACCCTCGACCACCTGCTCGGGCGTTGGCGGCTGACGGTGGATGGCATCACCGTGGCCCATGGCGACCTGCCACGCGGCCAGGCAGGCCCTGGCGAAGACGCTCTTATCGATCTGGAGATCGAGCCGGTCAAGCGCCGCGGGTTCGAGCGTCATTTGTATGTCGAGTTTCGCCTGCGCGAGGGCACACCATGGGCGCCGGCGGGGCATCTGGTGGCGTGGGAGCAGCATGCCCTGTCGGGCGATTCGTTGGCCGAGACGCCGGCCATTCAGACGCTCGACCTCTCTGCCATGACGCCCATCGCCATGAGTCAGGACCTACGCTGGCTCACGCTCGAATGTGAGCAAGCGCTGCTGCGCTTTGACAAGGAGAGTGGCGAGCTGGTGTCGCTGCAGTGCGGTGAGCGCGAGCTGCTGGCAGGGCCCCTGACCATGAACCTGACACGCGCGCCCATCGACAATGATGTCTCACTGGCACTCATGGCGCCTGCGCTGCGTTTCCTGACGCGAGACCCGTGGCCCAACGCCTGGCAGCGACGGCGCCTGCGCTCGTTCGAGATCGGCCGCAGCGATGATGCCGTGGTTAGTGTGGTGGCGCAGTACGCGCTACCCCTCATCCGCACGCCGCTCAAGGTGCTCTACACTCTGTTCGGCAGCGGCGATCTGGTGATCGAGGCCGAAATGGTGCCGCGGCGCGAGTTGCTGCGCTTTGGCATGCAGTTCGACGTCCCAGCGGCCTATGAGCGGCTGACCTGGTTTGGTCGCGGCCCGCACGAAACGATGTGGGATCGCCAGCAAGGGGCACCCGTGGGCATCTATTCGCAGACGGCCGAGGCGATGATCGAGCAGTATGTTCGGCCGCAAGAGAGCGGCAGTCGCACGGGGGTGCGCTGGGCCACGCTCACCGATCGTGATGGCGAGGGTTTGCTGTTGGCCGATGAGGCAGGAACGTTGCTCAGCGTGAGCGCCTGGCCCTTTAGCCAGGACGACCTGATGCAGTCGCCCCACCTGCACGAGCTGCCGCGGCGAGATGTCATCACCGTGAATGTGACCCACCGTCAGCGCGGCGTGGGCGGCGATCTGCCGGTGGGCGTCACTGTGCACCCCAGGTGTCGCCTAACGCCCAACCGCAGTTACCTACTGCGGTTCCGTCTGCGCCCCTTTGCGCCGGGAGACCCGCTGGGGCGCGAACTGCAGTGGATCGCCTGATCCTTTACGATGGACGGAGACGGGCCAAAGCGCAAAGGCGTAAAAATACGGTGCGACTGCGCTTGTATCGCGGCATATCGATAGAATTTTACGCAGAAAGCAGAGAACGGGGTTGACGGGGCACTAAAGTGCTCTATAATGGCTACAGCTAAACGGCCATGGGGGCCCTTCTGTATCGGGGGGATCAGAAGCGGCGGCCGTGATGTGAGTGGGAAAAGGAGTGTTTGCCATGTCGCCACGCCTGCGTTTGTTTGCTGCGCTTGTGCGCCTCACCGTCGTCCTGTCGCTTTCCTTGTCGTTTATCCCTGCAGTCCTCGCGGCGAGCGAGCCGTCATTCGGCGGAGCACAGACTGTCCTCGCGCCCCACAGCGATGACGAGGTTCCGCCTGCCGACCCGCCGCCGACCGAAGATGTGACGCCAGAGCCGACTGAGGATGCAACACCTCCTGTTGACGAAGGCACGCCGACACCGCCCCCGGGTGAAGAGCCGACGCCCGGGCCGGTAGACGAGCCCACGCCGACGCCTGTGTCAGAGATCGTGCTGGGCGCGCCGCCAGTGCCGGTGCAGCTGGCCGAGATCACGCTCGAGCCCGCCGCTAAGGGCGAGTTCCCCGAGTGCAACTGGAACTGCACCGCCAACGATGTGGTGGGCAGCAATCTGCGGCTGAGCAAGAGCCAGACCGAGGATATCTCTCTGGAGCCGTGCACGCCAGGCGAGCCCGCCACAGCATGGATCTGGATCACCCTGGCGAGCACGCAGAATTCGAGCCGCTACCAGGTGACGGTGGTGGGCGATCTGTACATCAATGGGGTGTACCACAGCAGCATCGAGCATTGCGCGCTCGACAGCATCGGCAACAAAGAGACCATCAACACGGCGCTGACCTCGTTCCAGTGGACGTGTGGCTCGCGCGTCGAGCTGCGCAATATGCTGGTGGCCTGGAGGGCGGGAAGCGCCACGACCTGTCCGCATTCGACCGACTGTCGCGACTATCAACCCTCCAAGTGCTACATGGAGGAAGTGGCGCCCATCGCCGCACCGTTGGTAGCAGACTTTGACTCTGACGATGTCTGCCTGTCAGATGGCACGGTGAGCTTTACCGACCAGACGACCGGCGGCGAGATGCCTTACACCTATGCCTGGGACTTTGGCGATGGCGGCTCGAGCACATCGCAGAACCCGTCGCACACCTACACGGCGGCGGGTAGCTTTGATGTGACGTTGACCGTCACCGATGCGCAAGACCCGCCCGTCCAAGACTCACAGACCTACACGGTGCATGTATGGGCCAGCCCCGTGGCCAGCTTTACGGCTTCGCCCATGAGCGGAGCGGCGCCCCTTGCGGTGACGTTTACAGACACGTCAACGGCAGGCGCACCCAACGGTGGAGCGATCACCGGCTGGTCGTGGGACTTTGGCGACGGGGGCACCAGCACCGCCCAGAACCCCAGCCACACGTTTACTGCGGTAGGCACTTACACCGTCAAGTTGACGGTGACCGATGCCAATGGCTGCATGCACTATACCACGCACGATATCGACGCGACGGCCGAACCCGGGTTTACGGTGAACAAAAAGGTGCTCGCACCGCATGACAGCGACCCTGCCGAGCCCGGCGACACGATCTATTACGAGATCGAGGTCGAGAACACCGGCAATGTCGACCTGGACATCGCCGAAGTGGACGACAGCCTGATCGACAGCCTCACGGGGCCGACGGGCGACAGCGATAGCGACGGCCTGCTGAGCGTCGGCGAGACCTGGGTCTACTCAGGAAGCTATGATGTGACCGACGACGATGTCTGCGATGACATCGACAACACGGCCACGGTCACCGCCGAGTTTGGCGATTGGACCGATGACCAGAGCGATTCGGTGACGGTCGAGACCGACTATACCGCCGCCATCGGCATCGCCAAAGAGGCCGACGTCGAGACCATCGGCGTGGGTGGCATGATCAACTACACCATCACCGTGACCAACGAAGGCGACGTGGCACTGGCGAATGTCGAGGTGACTGATACCAAGATCACGCCAAGCGCCCCGAGCGGTGACACTGACAGCGATGGTCTGCTCGATGTGGACGAGACGTGGGTCTACACTGGCAGCTACAGCGTCGTCGAGAACGACATATGCGCGCCAGTGCTGAATACCGCTTCCGTAGAGGCCGAGGATCCCTGCGGGAACACCGTCGATGATACCTCTGACGAGGTGTCGGTGGACGTGACGTACGATTTCGACATCGAGATCGAAAAGACGACGACCACCGTTATCGGCGAGCCGGGCGACACCATCACCTATACCATCACGGTGACCAACACCGGCGACGTGGCGCTGTCGGGGATCGTCGTCGAGGACGACCTGACAGGCTTGTACTGGGAGGTGCCCACGATCCCGTCAGGAGGCAATGCCTCCAAGGACACCACCTATACGGTCACAGAGGACGATCTTTGTGGTGACATCGTCAACACAGCGACGGCCACCGTCGACGACCCCTGTGGTGGTGAGGGCATCACCGTCGACGATACAGTGACGGTCGAGACGCTCTTCAGCCCCGAGCTGACCGTGACCAAGGCGACCGACTTTCAGGGGCCCGCAGAGGTGGGCGACGAGATCGACTACACCATCGAGGTGGCGAACACCGGCGACGTGACGGTGACCGATCTTGAGGTGACCGATACGTTGCTGTCGAACCTGGCCTATGTGTCGGGCGACGCGAATATGGATGAGGTGCTCGACCTCGACGAGACCTGGGTCTACAGCGGCAGCTACGAGGTGACTGAGGACGATATCTGTGGCGACATCGTCAACACGGCCACAGCCACCGGCATGGCCGCCTGCGAGAGCCCGGTGACTGGTGACTCGAATCAAGTGACGGTTACGACGACTTCGACCCCCGAGCTGACGGTGACCAAGGCAACCGACTTTGAGGGGGCCGCCACTGTCGGCGACGTGGTCGAGTACACGATCGAGGTGGCAAACACCGGCGACGTGACGGTGACCGATCTTGAGGTGACCGATACGCTGCTGTCGAACCTGGCCTATGTGTCGGGCGACGCGAATATGGATGAGGTGCTCGACCTCGACGAGACCTGGGTCTACAGCGGCAGCTACGAGGTGACTGAGGACGATATCTGTGGCGACATCGTCAACACGGCCACAGCCACCGGCATGGCCGCCTGCGAGAGCCCGGTGACTGGTGACTCGAATCAAGTGACGGTTACGACGACTTCGACCCCCGAGCTGACGGTGACCAAGGCAACCGACTTTGAGGGGGCCGCCACTGTCGGCGACGTGGTCGAGTACACGATCGAGGTGGAAAACACCGGTGATGTGAGCGTGTACGATCTGACGGTGGTTGACGCCATGCTGGCCGACCTGGCCTATGTGTCGGGCGACAGCGACAGTGACGACGTGCTCGACGTCGGCGAAGTCTGGGTCTTTGGTGGCACCTACGAGGTCACCGAAGAGGATGTCTGCTGGGCTAGCCTGGTGAACCAGGCGGAGGCGAGCGGTTTCACGCTGTGCGAAGACCCAGTCACTGGCACGTCGAACGAGGTTACCACAGAGGTTACCTATGAGGCCGAGCTCACGGTGGACAAGACAACCACACTGAGCGGCAAGGCCAAGGCCGGCGATACGGTGTCGTACACCATCGAGGTGACCAACAGCGGCAACGTCATGCTGAGCGACGTGGTGGTGACCGACTTGATGCTGGGCATCGTGGCCGATACTTCGATCGGCGACCTGGCTCCTGGCGAATCGGGCTCGATCAGCGGGTCCTATGTCGTCAAGTCAGATGACAAGGGCAAGAGCCTGACGAACACGGCCGTGGCGACCGCCACAGACCCGTGCGGTGAAGAGGTGTCGTCTGAGGACAGCGTGACCATCGAGGTCAGCAAGCCTTCGGTCAAAAAGCCGACGCCTGTTCCGCCGACGCCGGTGCCCACACCTACCATCCCTGTGTTGCCCCCGCTGCCGCCGGTGATTCCGCCGACGGGTGCAGCTGAGGCAACTTCTCTGGCCTGGCCCCTTATCGTTGGGCTTGGCACCAGTGCACTGCTAGTCATCCGGCTCCGTCGTCGTCGCTGACGACGACCCACGGCAGGGGACTGGCCCCGGGGGGAGGCCAGTCCCTTTGCCTTGGGAGCGTCGAGCGTATGCTCATGGTAATCGCGAATCTTGAGAGGATCACATTGCGCAGAGTCTTGCTGTTAGCGACGTTGATGGCCTTGTTACTATCGGGGTGCCAGCGGCGGGCAACGCCTGAGTTGGTCGTTGGCGGCCCGCTGCAGGCCACAGCCACAGCCACACCGATCACGCCGTCGCCCCGAGGCGAAAAAGAGACCCCGCCGACGGCCACGATAACCGCTACACCAGCGGTAACCGCACCGGCAACACGGACGCCCAAGCCCACGTTTACACCGCGCAGTGCCGCAACGGCCACGCGCAAGGCGCCGGCGCCCACTCGTACGCTGCCGCCACTGCCGGTGGATGCGGTGCGCTACACACGCGGTGGGATCAACTTTGGCGATCCGAACCGGCACATCTCGATGGCCTATCCTGCCAGCCTCGACGGCGAGGGCTGGACCGAGTTCTACGACCTTGAGCTGCTCGTCTCAGAGCCAACGCAACAGGCCTTTACCCAGTTCATCAGCCAGTTTGGGGGCAGCGTTTTTGTGTATGCTGACCTCGCCAGTGGCTCGTTTGTGCTGAACGTCCATTCGGGGCGGCTCAAGGCCACACGACAAGCGCTCGAGGCCGAGCCTCTGCGGCAGATGCTAGAGGGCGAGCTCTACGCGACAGAGAGCCGCGAGACCATCAACGCCAACCTGGCCAAGCTGGTTGGCCGCGAATTCGTCTTTTCGCAGGGCGAGGCACGCTCTCGCTTTGTGGTGTCGCAGGCGGCCCGCATGGGCCATGCCGAGCGGGCGCCATACGATGCCAGCCCGGGCGAGATCAGTCTTTTCCTCGGCGGGCTACAGCAGCCCGAGCGCTCGTTCATGATGATCTTGTGCAGCGGGCGTCAGCCAGATGAGCCGCAGACGCCCTTCCCCGGCTACTTTGTTTTAGGACTGACGCAGATAGATTAGCGCTGGCCCGTATCCTTTCTGAGAGCTGGTGTACGGGCCAGCGGACAGACTCGCCACCCTCTTGAGACGCCCAGTGCCTGACTCGTGTGCGAGCGCTGACGTATGCGAGGTAGCGCCAATGTGCAGGGCACCATCACCCGAAGCGCAGATGCAACCGCGGTGTGGCAATTGAGGGGGAGACTGTCAGACCACCGTGCCAGGGCAATCGCCAGCGGTTCGCCCGGGCGCGCCTGGTGCGGCGTGGTCTGCCCCGCGGGCTCACCACGTAAAGCTATGTGCCCAGGCCATCTGGTGATGTGCCGACGACTCTGCCGCGGCCAGCTGTCGTTGAGTGAAGGCGCCCTTGCTGTGCGGCGCTTGTCTTGCTGCTGTCGGTGCAATTTCCCAACAACCGTGATTTGCGCTGGACAAGTGTTGCATGGCGTGTACAATGAGAGTTGGGCACACTATTGGCCCACAACTGACCATCCGATGGAGGTTCTCAGCATGGACAAGTTCAAGGTCGGTATCATCGGTTTCGGGCACATGCACATCAACAATGTTGCCCAGCTCTATGGCGATCGTCCCGAAGTGGAATGGGTCGCTTGCGCCGACACCAAGCCGGCCACGCCTGAACTGCGCAAGGCCCCTTACACCCGCGAGTGGAACAAAGAGCTGCTCATGGAAAAGCTGGGCATTCCCAAGAGCTATGACTGCTGGCGGGAGATGCTGGACAAGGAGCAGTTCGATATCATCGTGGTGACGAGCGAGAACGCGCAACACGCAGACATCGTGGTAGCCTGCGCCGCCAAGGGTATCAATGTATGCGTCGAAAAGCCAATGGCCGTCAGCCTGGCCGATGGCCTGCGCATGGCCCGCGCCGTCCGCGCTGCTGGCACCAAGATGGTCATCAACTGGCCCACCACCTGGACGCCAGCTGCTCGCACCATGAAGAAGGTCATCGATTCGGGTGTCATCGGCCGACCGCTGCAGGTCAAGTGGCGGGCAGGGCACACAGGCCCGCTGGGCTCGGGCGCACACCACACCGGCGTGAGCGAGAACGCAGCTCCCATGACGGGCCCTGAGCGCGCCGCGACCTGGTGGCATCAGGTGGCCGCTGGTGGCGGTTCCATTCTGGACTTTTGCTGCTACGGCGCGATGCTGTCACGCTGGTGGCTGGGCGAGCAAGCCGTCTCAGCCCAGGGCCTGCGTACGAACCTGGAAAGCCAGTATGGCGACGCTGATGACAACTCGGTGATCGTGGCCCAGTTCCCCAGCGCCATGGCCATCTTTGAGGGCTCGTGGACGACGTGGGATGGCGCCGAGATCCCCGCGGGCATCGTCTATGGCACGCGCGGCACCGCCGTGCTGCTGAATGGCCCCGACGGTCAGTTTGTACGCGCCTACCTGGGTGGTGGCAAGAAGCAGGACTTTGAGAACGAGCCGCTGCCCGAGGGCCGCGAGACCATCGCCGGCGACTTTATCTATGCGCTCAAGACGGGCGAGCCGGCGCACACCACCATCGACATGGACTTTAACCTGGAGGTGTTGGCTATCCTCGACGCAGGTGTGCGTTCGAGCTTTACGCATCAGGTCGAGCTCGTGCAGAACCCGGCCAACAACTTTAACCTGTAACAGTACGTCCGACAAGGCCAGCGGTGCACGTGCCGCTGGCCTTGAGCGAGTTGTATTCTTGTAGAAAATGAGTCTTGTCAACGATCGAAAGATGGCTTATAATCACCCGTAGGACTCGAGATTGCATGCAGCGCCGCATGACATCCAATCGCGGTCCTTTTCTAGCGAGACGTCGACAAGAACATCGCAGAGGGCGCGGAGGCATAGGATGACAGTGAAGGAACAGGTGCGCGAGCTAACGTATCAGGAGCGGATCAGCATCCTGCATGACCAGAAGCTGCGCGATACCAAGGCAAAGCAAGAGATCATCGGGGCGATGGACCACGACGATTGGGCCCAGGTGTTGCCGCCACTCGACCGCCGCAAGGTGACCGAGGCCATGAGCGGCTCTGGTGAGCTGATCCGGGACGTGTTGCTCGATGGGGTCGAGATCGAGACGAACCATCCCAGCGGCGGGTTCTTTGGGCCTCGCCTGGTTGGCCGTAATTTCCGGCATCTCCTGGATGCCCATCCTCCCTATGTGGACCCTGTGGCCTCGATCGCGGGCGCCTACATGGCCAACTATAACTCGTACATCAAGGTTGGCTGGAACCCCGACTTTTCGTTCGATCACTTGAAGCCCAGCATCCAAAAGTACGATCTGCGCGCCGGTATCGGTGGTAAGCAGCACTTTTGTCAGGACCTGCAGATCGGCTTTGATCTGGGGTGGGGCGGCATTCTCGACAAGATCCAAAAGTATCGCGAGCTGAACGCTCCTGATAGCGCCGAGTTCTACGAGGGCCTCGAGGAGATCGTGCTGGGCATGCAGAGCTGGATCGGGCGCACTGCGGCAGCGTGCCGCGAAAAGGCCGCGACCGAAGAGAACCCCCAGTTTCGGCAGAACCTGCTCGAGATGGCCGAGATGAACGAGCATCTGGTGACAGATCCGCCGCAGACCTTCCGTGAGGCCGTGCAGTGGCTCACATGGTTCGACATGGCCGCCCGCATGTTTAACGGCTCGGGCTCGGTGGGGCGCATGGATGTGCTGCTGACGCCCTTCTACGAGCGCGATACGGCGGCAGGCATTCTCACTGACGAAGAGGCCAAGTTCCACATCGCCTGCTCGCTGCTGCGCGACACGGGCTATCTGCAGCTCGGTGGCCCTGACTTTGGTGGCAGGGACGTGACCAATAAGGTGTCGTACCTGATCCTCGACGCGGCCCATGAGATGGGCATCCCCGCCAATGTGGGTATCGCCGTGGGCGATAGTGTCGACGAGGGGCTGCTGATGCGCGGTGTCGAGATCCAGTTCGATGACAAAAAGGGCATGCCCAAGTTCCTGGCGGTCGAGCAGACGGCCAAGGGCTATGCTCGCAACGGCTACGACATCGGCTGGGGCTATGAGCGCGCCTATTCGGGTTGCCACTGGTCGGCGATCCCTGGTCGCGAATACACGATGAACGACATCATCAAGATCAGCTGCGCCAAAGTGTTTGACGTGGCGATCAAAGAGATGATGGCAGATGAGACGGTTGAGCCTTCGCTCGAGCGCCTGTGGGAGCTGTACGAGTACCATCAGCTGCAGGCAGTCAAGACCATCGGCCAGTCGTTGGACTTTCATCTCACTCACATGGCCGATGTGATGCCCGAGTTGGTGATGGACCTGCTGTCTCATGGCACCATCGAGCAGGGCCTCGATGCCACCGCGGGCGGCGTCGAGTTCTATAACCTGTGCTGTGATGCCACTGGCATAGCCACGGTGGCAGATTCGTTCGCAGCTTTGGAGCAGCGTGTTGAGCGCGAGCAGCGCATCAACTGGCGAGAGCTGTGGGGCCACATGCAGAATAACTGGGCCGGCCCCGAGGGCGAGCGCGTGCGTCAGATGATGAAGCACTCTGAGCGCTACGGGCAGGGCGGTTCGTTGGGCGACGAGTGGGGCGTCAAGATCAGCCAGTCGTTTACCGACTGCGTGCGTGCCAACCCCACGCCCGAGGGTCGACTGATCGTGCCTGGTATCTTTTCCTGGGCGCAGACCATCGGCCTGGGCAAAGTGGTGAGTGCCACGCCGAACGGGCGCTTTGACGGCGAGCCCATCTCGCACGGCGCCAGCCCCGACCCTGGCTTCCGCCAGGACGGAGCGCCATCGGCCATGGCCGTGGCGGTCGCGCAGGTGCAGCCTGGCTATGGCAACACCGCGCCGATGCAGCTCGACTTTGATCCGGGCATCTCTAAGGATGAGGGTGGCGTCGAGAAAGTGGCTAACCTGATCAAGACCCACTTTAAGCTTGGCGGCACCCAGATCAACATGAACGTCATGGACAAAGAGACGGTGCTCAAAGCCCATGAGGACCCGACCAAGTACCCCGACCTGGTGGTGCGTGTGACCGGTTTCTCGGCCTACTTTGCGAGCCTGTCTAAGGAATTCCGCCAACTGGTCGTCGACCGCATTATCGCCGAGGGCTAGCCCCTGGCACTACTGCCAAGACCCCCGCATTCGTGCGGGGGTCTTTGTTTATGCTGCGCGCCGTGACTAAGGAGAGGCGTTGACGGGTCGACATGCCTGTGCTAAACCAGACGTGGTCGAACGAGCCCGAAAGACGCGCTTGACAGCGACGCAAACGGTGCACTAGAATGCACGCATATGGCTGAAAGTGAGCGTTCTCGTGCGCAGTCGGCCAAACAACTTGGTGCGAGGGTAGCACATGGGGCAAGCTGAAACCAGGCCCGAGCCGTCGCGAAGCGAGCGCGACGGTTTGTTGTTGGCTATCGATATCGGAACCACCACCGTCCGTGCGATCTTGTTCGATGCTAGTGGCCGGCGCGTGGGCGAGGCGCGCTATGAACCGCCGGTGCTCACACCGGGCCCTTACATGGCAGAGGTTGAGCCCGAGTTGCGTTACGACCTTGCGCTGCGGGCTGTGAACGACTGCCTGCAGCGCACGGGCGTGCGCCCCGAGCAGGTGCTGGCCATCAGTCTGAGCGGCTTGCAGCACGCCCTGGTGCCCATAGACGACCACGGGCGGGTGCTCGATAACGCCATGCTGTGGATGGATCAGCGCTGTGCCCCTCAGGCAGCCTGGATGACCGAGACATATGGCGACCTGCTAGACAGGCTGTATGGCCGCGCGCACATGAGCACCACCATGTCGGCGCCCAAGCTGCGCTGGCTGGTGGAACACCGCCCCGAGTTGGTAGAGCAAGCACGCTGGTTCTTACCCATCAAAGACTATGTGCGGTGGCGGCTCACCGGCAAGGTGGCGACTGACCCTGGCGATGCCGGGGGCACAGGCATGTACGACGGGCGTCAAGGCGACTGGGCAGGGCCGATTCTGGACATCGTGGGCGTCTCGCGCGACAAGCTGCCCCCCATCGTACCGCCAGAAACGGTGGCCGGCGGTCTGCTGGCCAAGCCTGCGGCGGCCATGGGCCTGCTGGCGGGTACGCCTGTTGTGGTAGGCGCCGGTGATGTGCCTGCTACACGCTTGGGCGCCGGCACCACGCAGAACAACCTCACCTGCATGTACATCGGCACGGCGAGCTGGATTGCGCCCCCTCAAAGGCGCAAGGGGCGCTTTGGCTCGACGGCCACCACAGGTGCAGCGCTCAAGTGGGTCGTCGATCTACTCAGTGGGCGTGGCGACGAGGGCGCTCGCAGTGACGACTATGCCCGTTATCTCGAGGCGGCCGCACAGGTGCCTTTGGGGGCCTGTGGCCTCGTGTTCCTGCCTCATCTGATGGGTGAGCGCGGCCCCGTGTCAGACCCACTGGCCAAGGGCACGCTCTTTGGGCTGACGCTGGCGCATCATCCGGCGCACGTGGTGCGGGCAGTGCTCGAGGGCTGCGCCCTGCACCTGCGTTCGATCTATGACCAGCTCACCGACGAGCGCTTACCCGAGGTTGTGGCCGTGGGGGGCGGAGTCAAAAGCCCGATCTGGCGGCAGATCATCGCCGACGCCACAGGTGTGGCGCTGATCATCCCCGAAGAGATCGAGGCAGGGGCGCTAGGCGTGGCTATTCTGGCTGGCGTGGGCGCCGGTGTCTATGGCAGCGTGGCTGACGGCGTGAGCCAGGCCGTACGCTACGTTGACAGGGCCGAGCCAGATGGGTTAGCTTATGAGCAATACGGGCGCATCTATGAGGTGTACGCAGAGCTCGAGGAGCGCGTTTCGCCACTCTATGCGCGAGTGCCAGTGTTACAAGGAGATGGATCATGCGTGTGGTAGCGATCGTCAATGGATATACGGGTGCACTGTGCCTGCAAGAGCTGGTCGACCAGGGCGATGAGGTCGTGGCGGTAGTCACCAGCCCTGGCGACCCACGGCCCGGCATGGACCCCAAGACCTCTGTCAAGCTGACGGCAGATCGCAACTTTCTGCCCGTCTACCAACCGGCGATGGGCGACGTCAACAAGCCCGAGTTCATCGAGATCATCCGCAAGCTGGCGCCAGATCTGATCGTTTCGATGCATTATGCGGTCATTTTCAGGCGCGAGCTGCTCGAGATCCCGCGGTTGGGCTGCGTTAACGAGCACCCCTCGCGGTTGCCAGCCGGCCGAGGCATGACGCCGAGCTTTTGGCACATGATCCGTGGCGACGAGTGCAACTGGATCACGCTGCACTTTGTCGATCCAGGCATCGATACGGGTGACGTGATCGCGCAAGGGTCGATCCCCGTGCTGCCCGATGACACCGGTCGCACCAGCTCAAAGAAACTGTCAGAAGAGGGGCACCGCATCTTTGCCGAGAACTTGCCCCTTATTCGCGAGGGTAAGGCACCGCGGTTGCCACAGAACCAGGTGCCTGGCGTCGAGAGCAGCTATGTGAGCTGGAAGCCATGGCATTCGCGCATCAAGTGGACGCGCACCGCCAAAGAGCTGGCTCTGCGCGTACGCACGCTCACCATGCCGCGCGGCGAGGGCGGCTGGACACAGCCTTCGTACGCCTTCTTGGCGGGGCAACGCGTGAACGTGCGTGCAGCAGTGGCCGAGGCGGTGCCGGGCATGGACAGCCTCCCGGGCGAGCCGGGCCAGGTGATGGGCGTTGCCGGTCAGGGGTTGGTGGTCAAGACGGGCCACGGCCTGCTCACCATCAGCGATGCGGACGTCGAGGGCTGCGAGTGTGAGGGCTTGCGGGGCGTTTTGGCGCTCTTGCCCGCTGGCCTGCCAGCGAGATTTGACTAGGAGAGGCCGATGAAAGCTGCACTGTTCTATGGTGGCGCCGATATCCGTGTCGAGACGGTGCCTACGCCCGAGCCGGGGCCCGGTGAAGTGCTGGTGCGCGTCCTGGCGGCGGGCATCTGCGGGAGCGACCTGCATGGCTACCGGGGCAACCGGCCGCCGACGCCAGGGGGGCCACGCCTCAACGGTCACGAGCTGGCCGGCGAGGTGGTCGCGGTGGGGCCAGAGGTGACGACGCTCAAGGTGGGGCAACGCGTGGGCGTTGAGCCGCGGCACCTGATCGGCTGCGGCGTATGTCGCTTCTGCCGACGCGGCGACTATCATCTGTGCGCCTATCTGGGGCAGCGTAACGGCAAGCAGGTGCATTCGACCGGCTTTGCCGAGTATTCGCTCGAAGACGCGGCCAAGGTCTTTCCGTTGCCTGATCACGTGAGCATCGAGGACGCCAGCATTCTGGATGTCTACTCCTGCGGCGTGCATGCATTGCACCTGGCGCCGGTAACGCCGATGGATTCGGTCGTGGTGTACGGCGCGGGGGCCATCGGCCTGACGGCTGCGGAGGTGTACGCCAAGGCAGGGGCCAGGCAGGTGATTGTGCTGGCAAACCGCCCTCACACGCTGGCAGCGGCAGAAAAACTCGGTATGACAGCGATCGACGTCACCGCATGCGACCCTGTGGAGGCCGTTCAAGACCTGACAGGGGGACAGGGTGTCGAGGTCGTAGTCGAGGCCGTGGGCGGTCGCGGCGCGACCTTTGAGCCAGCCTTGCAGATGGCGGCCACTGGCGGCAAGGTGGTATTCATCGGCATGTACTCGCAGCCGCAAGCGCTCAACATGCGCCTGATCCACCGCCGCGAGGTGTCGCTGCACCCCTGCTGGAGCTATGCACTCTGGAACGGTGTACCCGAGTTCAAGATCGCCCTGGACATGCTGGCCGACGGGCTGCTGCAGCCGCAGGTGCTGATCACCCATCGCTTCTCGCTGGACGAGATCGGCGCGGGATTTGCCGCCGCCGATGACAAAGGCAACTCGAACGCCATCAAAGTCGTCATCAACCCCTAGCATCAGAGAGGAACCATGGCAGACAAGTTTCGCATCGCAATCGTCGATCTCTCGAGCGACCATGTGTGGAGCATGGGCAATGCCTTCAAGCTGCAGCCAGAGGTCGACCTGGTGGCCCTGTCTGACGTGCACCAGGAGCTGCGCGACAAAGGGCAGGCCGAGTTCGGCATTCCGGCGGCCTATAGCGACCACCTGGGCATGATGGATGAGGTCAAGCCAGACGCCATCGTCGTCTGCGGTGATAACGCCATGAAGGCGGACGTCACCGAGGCCGCTGCAGAGCGCGGCATTCACGTGTGCCTCGACAAGCCCATGTCGGCCAACCTGGAGCAGGCCAACCGCATCGTGGCTGCGGTCGATGCCAGCGGCATCCTTGCGATGGTCGCCTATCACCCGTTCTTTACGGATAGCTACCAGTCCATCAAAGGGTGGATTGACGAGGGCCGCATCGGGCAGCCCTATCTGGCCAAGGCGTCGATCGGCCATGGTGGCCCCATCGAGATCGGCCTTTCGAGCTACTTTTGCGAGTGGCTGATCGATGCCAAGCGCAATGGTGGTGGCTCGTTCGTCGACGAGGCCTGCTATGCCATCTCGATGTTCACTGACTGGTTCGGGCGTGTGGCCGAGGTGTCGTGTTATACCACGCAGCAGGGCTGGCGCGACTATTTGCCCGCCGACGTTGAGGACAACGCGGTGGCCATCTTGCGGTTTGAGAACAACATGCTGGGCATGATCGACGCCAAATGGGGGCAGGTCGGCCGCGTGCAATACGGCCGCTCGGTGCACGGCACCGAGGGCACCGTCATGATCGGCTATGAGGACGCGCAGGTGTTCTCGCGCGTCAAGCACAGCGGCAGCGAACCCTCATGGGAGACAGTGACCTGGCCGCGCGGCGTGCGCAACCTGCAAGAGGCGGCCTACTTTGTGCGGATGCTCGAGCACAAGCAGACGGCCAGTGGCGCGGCGAGCCTGGAGTGGTCGCGGCATACGCAAGAGGTCATCGAGGCGGCCTACATCTCGGCACGCGAAGGCTGCTCGATCAAACTGCCGCTCTAGCGCGGCGCAAGGCAAGAGAGACGATAGCGAAGGGAGCAACGAAATGCCAGAGATGATGAGGTCGGCCCGCATCTATGGGGTCGGCGAGATGGGTGTCGAGGAGATCGAGCGCCATAGCATCCAGGCGCCCGACGAGGTGCTGATCAAGATCCACGCCTGCGGCGTATGCCCCAGCGACCTGCGCGCCTACACTGGCACGCGTGGCGGGCGGGCCTATCCGTTTACACCAGGGCACGAGTGGGCCGGCGAAATCGTCGAGGTGGGCCCCGCCGTCGAGGGGTGGAAGGTGGGGGATCGTGTGGCCCCGAGCTGGCGCGTGATGTGTGGCACCTGCTACTATTGCGTGCGCGGCCTGCACAACTACTGCGAAAACATCGGCCGGTACCGCCCCCGCGGCGGTTTCTGCGAGTACGGCGCCTCGGTGCAGCAGGCGCTCTATCGCATCCCAGAGAACCTGAGCTTTGTTCAGGCAGCCTTTGCCGAACCGCTGGCGTGCATCATCAACGGCAACCGCTGGACGATGATCAACTATGGCGACGATGTAGTGGTGATCGGCGCGGGGCCCATCGGCCTGATGCACATGCAGTTGGCGCGGCACAGCGGCGCCCGTGTGATCGTCAGCGAGATGAACGCCGAGCGTCTGGCCAAGGCCAAGGCGCTGGGGGCTGATGAGGTCATCAACCCCGGCGAGGTAGACGCGGTACAGGCCGTCAAAGACCTGACCAACGGCTACGGGGCGAACGCGGTCATCGTGGCGGTGGGCAACCGTCGTGCTGAAGAGCAGGCGCTCGACATGGCGGCCATCGGCGCTTCGGTGAACTATTTCGCCGGCACCTATCCGCCGACGACCTTCCCGCTTGATCCAAACGTGGTCCACTACAAGCAGATCCGCCTGACGGGCAGCCACGACTATACGCCGATGGACTTTTACAGTGCGCTGTTGTTCATGTCGCAGGGCGCTGTCAAGGTCGAAGAGCTGATCAGCCACGAGCTGCCGCTGGCGCAGGTCAAAGAAGGGTTCGACATCGTGGCCGCGCAACAGGGTCTCAAGGTGATGGTGCGCACCGACCAATAGCTGGCGGTCGAAGCGCGAGGCGTTAGTGGGTTACAGTGCACGCCTAGAGGAGGCAAGATGAAAGTCGGATTGTACAGTATCACGTTTTTGGGTGTCTGGTATGATGGGCCGGCCAAGACGCTGAGCGAGTTCATGCAGACGGCTGCACGCATGGGGTACGATGGTGTTGAGTTTGACGGCAAGCGGCCGCACGCCAACCCGATGGACCTGAGCGCCGCGCAGCGCAAAGAGATCGTCAAAGAGGCAGCCGACCTGGGCCTGGAGATCGCCGGTGTGGCCAGCAACAACGACTTTGCCAGCCCGGTGCCCGAGCACCGCGAGTCGCAACTGCTGATGGTCAAGGAGCAGTGCCGACTCTGTGGCGATTTGGGCGGCGGCGTGGTGCGCCTGTTTGCGGCGTGGCCCGGCGTCACGCTCATCCACGGTGTGGGCTCGTACGAGTTTGCGCGAGCCGGCTGGCACGCCTTTGACGGTTGCGTCACGCGCGAAGAGCGCTGGAACATGGTGCGCGACTGCCTCGCCGAGGCGGCCGATTTCGCCAAAGAGTTCGGTGTCACCGTGGCGCTGCAGAACCATCATCCGCTGGTGCGTCACTGGAAGGACATGTACGACCTGGTCGAAGAGGTCAACTCGCCTTACCTCAAGTGCGTGCTCGATGTTCCGATGATGGTCTCGCAAGAGACCGACTTTGTGCGCGAGGCCGCGCTGACAGTGGGCAAGCGGCAGTCGATCTCGCACTTTGGCGGCGAGTTCCGCCGGGGCGAGGATGGCAAGGTGTTCTGCAAACCCGTCAACTGGGGCGGGGCGCAGATCAACTATCCTGCCTTTGTCAAGGCCATGAAGGACATCGACTACAAGGGCTTTGTCAACTTTGAGTACTGCCACCCGGCGCTGAACGAAAAGCACGAGCACATGGGCATCGACTGGGTCGAGATGAACGCGCAGCTCGCGCTCGAGTTCATGCGCGACCAGATCGCTACCTACTACAAGTAAGGTCGGACTGACAGCGGCCTCAAAGAGGGCGTCGCTACAGCGACGCCCTCTTTGCTTTGCGGTGCTTGCGACAGCGCGATGCAGCCGGTATACTGAGCGCGACAAGATAGACGGAGGGCACGATGAGGGGACTCTGGCGGCGCGCTGTGGTGGCCGGGCTGGCCGTAGGGTTTGATCTGCTGGGCGTTCAGATGCCGACGAGTGTCGGCGAGCGCGTCTCAGGGGCAGGCGCCTGGCTGACGACACGACTCAGACCGCTGGCTCGGGCAGGCGTGGTCGGGCCGATGGCCATCACCGGCTCGACCGGCAGCGCTGTTGCGGGGCGGGCGCTGGAGCAGTGGAGCCGCGCCTTGCCAGAGGGGCTCGGGTTGGCTGCCGAAGCGCTTCTGCTAAAGGAGGTTCTGAGCGTTGAGGCGGTTCGCAAAGCAGCGCGCCAGGTATCGGCTGCGCTTGCGCGTGACGATATAGGCACTGCGCGCGAGATCTGGAGCCGCTCTCCTGTGCTCGCCGCAGTGCCGTGCGATTCGCTTGACGCGACCGAGATGGCGCAGGTAGCCACCAGCCGTGTGGCGGCTCAGGCCAACAGCCACGCCGTGGCGCCGCTGTTCTACTATGCCGTTGGCGGGCTGCCAGCGGCCCTGGCTTATCGCTGGCTGAGCGCTGAACTGGCCCATGCTCCTGAAGGGCGTTTCGGCGAGCACATGCGGCGCCTGGCCATGGCGGTTCCGGCCTGGGCCAGCGCTGGGCTGATGAAGGTGGCCGCCGAGCTCCGTCGGGCCGACAGTTTGGGGGCTGAGCGTGTACAACGCACCGAGGGGCGCCTGCTGGAGGCGCCGGCGCGTGCTGCCACGGTGCGCGTGATGTCAGGGGCGCTGGGCGTGCGCCTCGTCGATCAAGAAGGCAACGCTGTCAACGTTGCCGGGCGCTCGGCTACACCTGATGATCTGCAACGCGCAGGAAGCATTGTGGGGATGACGGTTGGCCTGGCAGGCGGGCTCTTGCTGGTGGCCGGGCTGGCCTGGAAGACCTTTGGCCCACGAGGGGACGCGCGGTGATGGGCGAGGCCGACCGGTCGCCGAACCTGGACGAGCAGGTGGCAGGCCTGGTCGCTACGTTGACGCCCGAACGCATCGAGCAAGTGGCTCGTCAGCTGGCGGCGGCGCGGCCTGGCCGGTTGCGCTCGGGGATCACCGCGCACGAGCTGATAGATGCGCTATTGGGGCCAGTCGAAGGGGCCAGCGGGGCCGAGATATGGCGCGTCAGGCTCAAGATCAGGGCCGCGCTGCAGGCGACCATCGCTACCATGCCCAACCTGACGTTCGTCGAAGGCGACGCTTGATGAGGCCCGGATTTCGTCCTTCTGGATGAAGGACAGAGCTAACACAGACGGGCAGCCCTCGAGGGCTGCCCGTCTCTTGTGGAGTGGCGGCGCTACAGACGATGCAGCAGCTCGGCCAGGCGTGGGTATAGCTCGCTATACAGCGCGTAACGCTCCCCATAGCGCGCCTGCATATCGGCTTGAGGCTCGACAGTGTGCGCCGTACGTACGGTGGCAGCCACGGCCGCAGGCAAGTCGGCATACACGCCTGCCGTTACTCCCGCAAGGAGCGCCGCGCCCAGTGCGGCCGCCTCGGTGACGTCTGGCACGTTCAGGGGCAGGCCGCAGATGTTGGCCTTGAGTTGGAGCCATAGATGACTGCGGGCGCCACCGCCAACGGCATGTAGCCTCTCAAGAGGCATGCCGCCGTTGCGCAAGAGCTCGATATTGGTGCGCAGCTCAAAGGTAAGGCCCTCTAGAATGGCCTTGGCGATCTCGGCGCGCGTGGTAGCGAACGAGAGCCCCACCAGGGCCCCGCGCGAGGCAGTGTCTAGCAGCGGCGTGCCACTCCCCGAGAGGTGTGGGAGCATCAGCAGCCGTGTGGGCATGGCTGGTGCGTCGCGCAGGATCAGATCGTAGGCGTTGAGGCCAGCCTGTCGCGCCTCAGCCAGCAGGCCAGGCCCGCAGACGTCGCGGAACCAGCGCAATACCATGCCACCAGCCTGGTTCAGTGTCATCGCCAGGTAACGCCCGGGCACCACGTGGCGGTAGACAGAGATGCCGCCTGCCGCCAGGTCTGTTGAGACCGCCGGCCCGGCCAGCGCAAGTTCGACCACCTCGGCGCTACCTGTCGAGACCATGGCGGCGCCTGGCGCGATCGTGCCGCTGCCGAGGGCGGCGCAGGCCTGGTCATGGCCGCCAGCAGCCACCCACAGCGGCCGCCGCAGGCCGAGTTCGCGCGACAGTTTCGAAGACAGTTGGCCGATGGGACGCAGGTCGGCGGGCGCTACAGGCGACAACCGCACTGCGTCGAGGCCACACCGAGCGAGTATCTCGACATCCCAGCCGCTGCCGTCAAGCGCCATCATCTGCGTTCGCGACGCGAGGCATTGACTGACGACAGGCTCGCCTGTAAGGCACTGCAGCAGATAGTCCTCATACAGACAAAACCTGGCGGCGCGCCTGTACACGTCAGGCTCGTGCCCGCGCAGCCAGAGCAGCTTGGGCAGGGTGTTGATGGTGTGCAGCGGCATACCTGTCCGCTCATAGAGCCAGTGGGCTCCCACGTGCTCGGCAAGCCAGGCATTCTGCGCTGTGGTGCGCGTATCCATGCCAAGAATGGCCGGGCGCAGGGGCACGCCGTCGCCATCCACCGGCATGATCGCTTCGCCCTGACACGAAAGGGCCAGCGCAGCAGGCGGATCGTGGGGGCATGCCGCCACCGCCTGACAGAGGGCATCCCAGGCCAGGCGCCAGACGGCTCTGGCATCCTGTTCTGCCCAGCCAGGTTGCGGTGTGAGCACGCCATACTCGCGCGAGGCGGCGCTCAACAGAGCGCCGCTCTCGTCGAACAAGACAGCCTTGCAGCCGGTGGTGCCGATGTCAAGGCCCAGCAGCGACATCGGCGTCAGTAACCGATGTGTTGGTAAACATCCCAGCCAAAGTAGGTCTCGAACGCTTCGGCGAGGATGTCACTGACATGGCCAGGCGCCATGGCCACATGGTGCTCGAACTGGTTCCTGCAGATGTACTTGAGCAGGAACTGCAGATCCGGAATCTCTATCACTGCAGTGCTGCCGAACGTGTCGAGCGGGTCATCGGTAAAAGCGCCATCGCCCACATAGCAGTGCACGGCGCCCTCGATGTCCATGGTCGAGACGCGCGCGAACGTCATGGGGCCAGCGGGCACCCGCCCTGCGATGGCGCCAAAGGTGTGGTCGCTGCCGAGCGTCGTGCCCAGGATCTCGCCATAGTGCATGCGGGCATCTTTGAGCATGCTCTTGGGCCAGTTGCTGCAGTGGAACAGCACGCACTTGTCGGGATCGTCGGCATAGTTGTTGTTCCAGTCGACCAGGGCGCTGGGGCGGCCCGCCGCGAGCTGCAGAGCGTACATCGACACGGCGCCAGTGACGTCGACCTCGCAGGCGCTGGGCAGCATACGGTCGCTCATAAAGCTCATGACACTGCAAGGGCTGATGCCATAGTTGATCTGGATCGAATCCCAGCACTGCAGGGCGGTGGCATCGATGGCGTTGGCATCCATCCACTCTTCAATGACGGCCGCCAGCCTGGCCATCTGCAGCAACGGCCTGGCGGGGATGCCGTCGGTAGGGATATAGTCTTTGAGCGCCTCGAGGCGGGCACGCACTTGGGGCGCGTCGTCTGCCAGGCGCTCGGCGCGACCGAGGATCTCTGACAGGTCGGCCGTCACCACCGTGATGCCGGCATCTTGCAGGATCTTTTCGCTGTAGCGCACGGTGTTGAACGCCGCGGGACGAGCGCCGATGGCGCCCAGCCGTGCCCCCTGCAGGCCATTGACCACGCGGCACACGCCGAGGAACTGCTCAAGATCCTGTTTGAAGCTGGCGCTTTTGGGGTGGACGGTGTGCAGGTCGGTCAGCGAGAAAGGTATGCCGTACTGACCGAGGTTATTGCATACCGAGATTTTGCCGCAGAAGGCGTCGCGGCGACGCTCGACGGTGAACTGGTCGAGCGCATCGGGGTAAGCCTGCACCAGAACGGGCACGCCCAGGCCAGCAAGCTGCACCGTCTCGGCCACACCGCGCTCATCGCCAAAGTTCGGCAGTACCACCAGCAGGCCGTCGATCTCATCGGCGTGCTCGGCGAACAGGCGAGCGCACTTGACGGCATCCTCGCGGGTCTCGACGCCGCCGAGCTTGGTGGTCTGGTCGTCGAGCATCACCGGGGTGACGTCGAGTTCACGGCAGAGCTCCAGGATGTCGGCGCGAGCCTCTGTCACGAGTTGATCGGGGAAAAAGTTGCGGTTGCCAATGATGACTCCGAGCGTCGCTTTGCTCATGCAGCACCTCCATCGTATGCATTGTCTGGATTGTAGCGTTACGTCGCACTCGGCTCAAGCGCGGCCTGCGCAACAGGCATCAGCCCCACGGTAGAACGAGCACCTTGAGTGCCTCGCCCTGCGAGGCCGCCTCAAAGGCAGCGCCCACCTGCGAGAGAGGGTAGCGCGCAGTGATCAGCAGCGAGGCAGGCACCAGGCCGCGCGCCAGAACGTCGAGGGCCAGCGCGTGCATGGTGGGATGGTATGAAAAGGCTCCCAGTACCTCGATTTCGCCATAGTGGATACGGTTGCCATCGAGGTGGGTGGTGGGGTCGGCCTTGGGCAGCCCCCCGAATAGGACAACCTTGCCACCCTTGCGCACTGCGAGTACGGCCTCTGCCTGCGTGGCGGCCACGGGGTTGGCGCAGATGACCACGTCGGCGCCACGTCCATCGGTAAAGGCACGGACTGCAGCCACCAGATCTTGCGTTTGGGGATCGATCACGAGGTCGGGCTCGAAGCGCCTGGCCATCTCACGGCGGGGGGCACTACGTTGCGAGATAATCGTACGCGCACCGCGGGCGCGGGCCACGGCGATGTGCATGCAGCCGATGGGCCCTGCACCGATGATCAGCACGGTATCTGTCATCGAGACGCCGAGTTTCTGCTGAATGGCCAGAACGCTGCTCAGTGGCTCTGAAAGGGCAGCATGCAGCGTCTCGAGAGAGGCGGGTACGTGATGCACAATGCCGCGCTGCAGCGCGGCTGCCGAGAGCGGCATATACTCGGCCAGGCCGCCTGGCTGCCCCGGGGTGATGCCGATCATGGTCAGGTGATCGCACAGGTTATAGAGGCCGCGCTGGCAATAGTAGCACTCGCCACAGTGGATATCGGGAGCGATGGCCAGGCGGTCACCCACAGCAAAGCGGTGTTGCGCCGAGCCGATAGCAACTACTGTGCCCACTGCCTCATGACCAGGGATGATGCCCGGCGCGCCAGACGTGGGGCCCTCGCGCCAGCGGCGCAGATCAGAGCCGCAGATGCCGCAGGCGTCGACGCGCAGCAGCAGCCCATCGGCAGGCACGGGCGGAATGGGTGTTTCGCGCAGCTCGAGCGTCTCGGGCGCGGTCAGGTAGGCAGCGATCATCGGGGCTCTTCTCCGTTCTGCTCTTGGGCCAGCCGCCGGCCCACCGCGCCGCCGGGGTGGGTGGCGCCAAAGGCCTCGCGGCTATAGCCCCGCATCTGCAGCAGCAGGTGGCAGAGCAGGTCTCCGGCGGCAGCGTTGACCAGGCTGCTGCCGAGCGCGATCATGCCATACGGGTCGATGTCGGTGGGCGCGACCACGCAGTACACCAGGTCGGCCAGCTCGCCCAGAGGCGACTGCGGGGCTTCGGTCTGCGCCACCACCAGGGCGCCGCGTTCTTTGGCGATGCGCACCAGGCTGTTGATCTCGGCGCTCTGGCCGCCCTTGGAGATGACGTAAAGCACGTCGTCAGTGCGGATGGCCCCCGCGCCGCCGTGCAGGCTGGCACCGGCGTCGAGGCACAAAGCCGGCGTGCCGCTGCACGAGAGCAGATGGGCCAGGCGCAGCGCCACGGCGTGCGACGTGCCGGCGCCTGTGACGAGCACATGCCCGCGACAATGCAGCAGCGCCTCGGCCACGCATAGCAGCGATGCATCGACCTGGTGAGCCAGCGCCCGCACGGCATCAGCCGCGGCGTTTGCTCTGGCGATGGCGCCAGACAGCAAGGTGGGGGCATCGAGCTGCATATATCCTCCAGGGGCAGGCTGGTCGGCCGTGGCCATCGATGTTAGAGACATGCAGAGTCTAGAGAGATGGCTGTGAGTCGTCAAAGGGCGAGCCAGCAGCGTTGGCGCATCGTGCCTAGCGGCTATGCATCCTGCCGCTCGCAGGCCCATTCATAGGCCTATTCGTAAGCCAGCACCTCACGCACTGTCAGGCGAGTGGCGCTCTTGGCGGGCAAGAGGCTCGCCAGTGAGGCAAGCGTAATCACCAGGCCGAACCAGATGGCAAAGCTGTGGATCGACAACGACAAGGTGGCGTTGCTGCCAAAGATGGAGCGCGAGATGATCTGCGTCAGGCCAAAGCTGATGGGCAGTGCCAGCAGCGAGCTGCCAGCAAAGCTCAGCAGCCCAATGAGCAGGCCCTCTCCCAGCACCATGCCAACGATAACCCGATCGTAAGCGCCGATGGCTCGGAGCACGCCGATCTCACGAGAGCGTTCTAGCACATTCATACTCAGCGTGCCGGCCAGCCCAATGCTGCCCACAGCGGCCGTCAGGCCAGCCATCGCCAGCAACACGGTGATGAGAATACCGATGTACTCGGTGGTCGATTCAGTGAACTCACGGCCGGCCTCGGCGTTGGCCACACGCAGACCCCGTGCTTTGAGGTGGCGATCGAGGTTGGCCGCCACTGCTTGCTGAGACTCGAGCTCGTGGCGGCTGGTGGTGATGCGGTACACCGCCGACACCTGCCGCTGGTTCAGAGCGCGCGCCAGAGGATCGCGGTTGGCATAGGCGATCAACTCGTCCATGCCGGTGAACTCGAAAATGCCGACCACTGTCCAGTCTTGCTCGCTTGTCCCGAGATCAAGGCGCAGCACAGAGCCCACCTCGAGGTCGGGAATGCGCCGCAAGAACGCCTCGTTGACGGTCAGCGCTCGGTCGTCTTCGGGCATGAGCCAACGGCCGCTCAAGACCAGAGGCTCGATCAGAGTGCTGCCTGCAGGGGGGCCCAGCACAGTGATGCGCTCTGATACTGTGCCGTCTCCCAGAACGTCGGCCTCGGCTGTGGCCCAGGCCTCGATGCGCTCGACGCCCGCCACCTGCAGCGCTTCAGCTGTGACGCGCGATATGCGATAGAGCTGCCCCATGTCCAGGTTGACGTCAGCGCTAAAGTAGCGGGCGATGCCTTCGACCTTGTCGTCTAGAGCAGCCTGCGCGTTGAGCACGCCGATAAAGATCGAGCCACCCAGCGTCAGCGTCAGCAATGTGAGGGTAAGGCGCTGCTTTTGTCGAAAGGTGTTGCGCAGTGAAATAAGCAGAATGCGCGGCACCCAGGCCGACTTGTCGAGCCAGCGGCTCCATGCTGTTGGCCGGCGTGACTCGCCCTGCTGCATGTCACTGGCCAGCGCCCGCCGCACCGTGATGCGTGTGCCGCGGTGCACCGGCAGAGCCGCGGCGAGCAGGGGCACACCGATGCCCATGACCGCCTGGAGCAGCGCGGCCCAGGGCGAGATGGCCAGCGGCGACGGGTTGCTGAGGGGAAAGTTGATGATATCTGCCGCGAGGCGGGTGATGCCATTGCCAGCCCAGGCGCCCAGCGGCACGGCTAGAGCCAAGGCGACCAGGGCATAGACGCCCACCAACCATAGATACACCGAGGCGATCTGCAGTCTGCGGCCCCCCACCAGCTTCATGATGCCTACCTGCCGCAGCTGTTGCGTCAGCAACGCCGAGAGCGTGTTGGTGATCAGGGCTCCTGATAAGAAAAGCACCAGCAGCCCCAGAAGAGCCAGCACCCCCAGCAGGGCGCTAATGATGTTCTGGAGGGGGTGCTGACTGCGTAGCTGCTCGCTACGCGCATAGACCTGCCGACCCGAACGCTCTAGACGGTCGACGAGCGTATCTGCGATGGCGCGGATGTGCGCAGCGTCGTCGCCATCCCCCTCGACGGTGATGGCGAGGCGGTCATAGTCGGCGGGCATCCCCAGCCAGGGCAGGGTGTCGCGCGTGACGTAGGCCACGTCGGTCCCCACGATGGCGCCAAAGCCCCCGCCGAGGTCCATCGAGACGCCAGCAACCGTCATCTCTTTCCGGCCGCCATCGTTCAGTTCGACGGTGACGCGCGCACCGGGTTGCAGGCCCAGGCGTTCGGCGGCCTTGTTAGCCAGCAAGAGCTCATTGTCGTGGGTGTATGGCGCCCCCTGCTGCGGCAAGAGCTGGTTGACGACGGTTTCGCCTGGCTGGCGGACGGCCACGATGCGCAGCGGCCGCCAGTCTCCGCCAGCCAGCTGCACTCGCACAGATACCCAACGTCTCCCCTCGGCTGCAGCGACGCCATCTATGGCAGCGATGTCGTCCACCAGCCCCTGATCAAACGGGTCGGTCAGCAGTTCGACGTTAGGTGGGTTGCTGGCGCTGTAACTGCGCGACATATCAGCCGGCAGCACAAAGAACGCGGTTGCGATGGCGCCGATGGCAATGATGCCGACAGCGATGCTCAACACCACCAGCACGGTGCGCGAGCGGTGCTGCAGGATCTCTCCGAGCACCTTGTGGGTGGTTGGGCTAGAGAAGATCATCGGCCACAATCCAGCCATCGTTCATGGTCAGGCGGCGGCTCGCGCGTGCTGCCATCTGCGGATCATGCGTAACCATGATGATCGTCTTTCCCTCTCTGTGCAGCGCATCAAAGAGCGTCAGGATGCGCTCGGCCGAAGATGAGTCGAGATTGCCGGTGGGCTCATCGGCCACCATCAGAGGCGGGTCGGTGGCCAGAGCGCGAGCCACCGCCGCGCACTGCTGCTGGCCGCCAGACACGCTACCCGGCGGCTCGTCGGCAACGGCAGCCAGGCCCACAGCATCGAGCAACTGCCTGGCGCGCGCAGGACGGTGGTCGAGTGGCAGATAGTTCGCCAGGTCCATCGGCAGCATCACATTCTGCAACAGTGTGAGCATGGGCAAGAGCTGGAAGAACTGGAACACAATGCCCAGGTTGCTCCCACGCCAACGCGAGCGCTCGCTCTCTGACATTGCGATGAGGTCGACGCCACCCACAGCAACCTCGCCAGAGGTCGGGCGGTCGAGGCCGGTGATCATATTGACCAGTGTGGATTTGCCACAGCCCGAGCGGCCGACAACAGAGACGAACTCGCCCGAGCTCACATCTAGATCGACGCCGCGTAGCGCGTGAAAGACGCCCGCTGGCGTCTCGTAGGTCTTGGTGAGCCCTCTGACGCTCACCAGCGGCGCAGCGCGTGGCGGGCTAGCTGGCCGCAATGCTGTAGGGTTCTCCGATTGAATGCGCTGGTGTACGCTCATGGCCGCGACCCTCGGCGATGGCGCCATCATGCAGGCGCAGCAGTGTGTCGGCAGCCGCCGCCATCTCCTGGTCGTGCGTCACCATGATGACCGTCATGCCGGCGCTCACCAGCTCGGTCAACAGCGAGAGAATGCCAGCCGCAGTGGCAGAATCGAGGCTGCCGGTCGGTTCATCGGCCACCAGCAACTGGGGTTCATTGGCGAGGGCACGAGCGATAGCCACTCGCTGGCGCTGCCCGCCCGAGATAGCGGCAGGCCGCTTGAAGGCGTGGTCGGCCAGGCCCACCTGCTCGAGGAGCGCCAGGGCGCGCCGTGGCGAGCGGCGAGGATCGTAGTGGCCCGCGAACTGCATGGGCAGCATGACGTTGTCGAGTAGTGACAGCGAAGGCAGCAGCTCAAAGCTCTGGTAGACCACACCCACATGCTCGCCGCGCCAGGCGGCCAGTTCGTCCTCGCTCAGCGTGTGCACGGCGACGCCTTGCACCAGCACCTCGCCCGAGGTGACGTGGTCGATACCGGCGATCAGGTTGAGCAGGGTGGATTTACCCGCTCCCGAGCGACCCACTACGGCGTGCAGCATGCCTGCAGCGAAACTGGCGCGCACGTTATCCAGGGCCACAACGGCTCGCGCGCCGTTGCGATACTCCTTGGTCACCCCCTGCAACGAAACGATCGGTTCAGCGGGCGCAATTGGGCGTAACTGCGGTATCTCCACGTACCACCTCCACCCTGCATGGTAGCATGCCACCCCCTGCGGCGGCAGTGCACGCAGCCATGAGTTTTTGGCCCATCTTGTGACGGCTGTCACCCCCCGGATGACGTGGCGCAGATGCGGCGTGCTCGCCGCTGTGGTATCATGGGGACGCTATGAAACACCGCGAGATCGAGCCGGGTCTGGTCGCCATCTTTCGCCTGTACACCCTGGTGCGTCTGGTGGTGATGCCGATACTGGCGGGTTTCTACTACTTTCGCTTTCCGCTCAAGCTTGACCCGACACTGCTGGGCATTCTGGTGCTCTTTGTGGTGGATGTGGTGGGGCTGTTATTGCTGCTGACCGTCCATTGGTTACAGCAGCATCTAGGGCGCTACTTTTTGCCGTTGGCGCTGCTGGCATCCGGCGCGTTGCCACTCATCGAGGTGCGCACCGTTGTCACCGCGTATGCGTCTACGGGCATGCCCGACTTTTGGCTGGTCTTTCCGTTCGAGGTGATCCCGCTCATCCTAACCGCCTGGCAATACGACTTTCGCGTGGTGCTGTGGTATGTCGGCGGCCTGGCGCTGTTAGAGGCGATCTACCTCATCATCGGCAGCTTTCTCAGCCCGATGCATGCCTTCTACGGCTGGGCGTCGCTGACGGGGCGCGCCGCCATACTGGTGCTCATCGGCCACATCGTCACCACGCTGATGGACGAGCAGCGTCAACAGCGTCGGCAGCTCCGTGACGCGAACCAGCGTGTTTTGCGGTACGCCTTGACGCTGGAGCAGCTTGCCGTCAGCCGAGAGCGCAACCGCCTGGCGCGCGAACTGCACGACACCCTGGCTCACACACTCAGTGCTCTTACGGTGCAGCTCGACGCCAGCGCCGCCATCTGGGAGCGCGCGCCCCAACGGGCCCACGAGATGGTGCAGCATGCCCTTGACACCGCCCGCACTGGTTTGAGCGAGACCCGCCGCGCGCTGGCATCTCTGCGGGCCGCCCCTCTGGTTGATCTGGGCCTGGCGCTGGCGCTGCAGTCGCTGGCCGATAACGCCGGCGAGCGAGGCGGCCTCAAGGTGAGCACCGAGATCGCGTCTGGGCTGGAGGGACTGCCCGGCGAGATCGAGCAGGCTTACTATCGTGTAGCGCAAGAGGCGCTAGACAATGTGATTCGCCACGCTGGCGCCAGCGAAATCTCGCTGCGGTTGCAGCGACACGGCGGTGCGTTGGTCCTCGAGGTGCGTGATGATGGTCGCGGCATGGCGTCGGCGTCGGATGTCGACCGTTTCGGCATACAGGGTATGCGCGAACGGGCAACGCTCATCGGCGCAACACTCGAGGTCACCAGCTCTGCCGACGCAGGCACCACGGTGAGGTTGACCAAGGAGTTGGAGCGATGATTCGCGTGCTGGTGGTAGACGACCAGTGGCTCGTCACCGAGGGGCTCGAGACGATCTTGGATGCCGACTCTGAGATCGAGGTGGTGGGCACGGCTGCTGATGGCGCCGAGGCCATCGAAAAGGCAGACGCCCTGCTGCCAGACGTGGTGCTTATGGATTTGCGCATGCCGGTGCTGAACGGGATTCAGGCTACTGCGCGCATCACTACGGCGCATCCCGAAGTGCGCGTGCTGGTGCTCACCACCTACGCCTCAGACGAATGGGTGTTCGACGCCATCCGCGGTGGAGCGGCAGGCTATCTGCTCAAGGGCAGCCCACGCGCCGAGCTGATCGCCGCCATCAAAGGCACCGCGCGCGGCGGCACCCACCTCGACCCCGCCATCGCTGGCAAAGTGATCGACCGCGTGCGTCACTCGGCAGCCCCCGAGGTGGCATCCACCGTGTTCAGCGATCTGTCAGAGCGCGAACTCCAGGTGCTGCAGCTGTTGGCGCAGGGCCTGAGCAACCAGGCGATCGCCGGCGAGCTGCACCTCTCGTGGGGCACAGTCCGTAACTATGTGAGCAGCATTCTGGACAAGCTCGGCGTCGCCGACCGCACCCAGGCGGCGCTCTTGGCCCAGCGCTATGGCCTCACGTCTAGGACCGGCGAACCGCCTGACCCAGATACAGAGCGGCTCTGATACGCCGGCTAGAGCGAATAGCCCGCCACGCCAATGATGCCAGGCCCGCCATGGGTGCCCACGACGGGGCCCAGCTCGGTGATCAGTAGCTCGCTGGGGTGATGGATGGCTTTGAGCATATCGGCCACCTGCTCGGCATCCTCCTGGCAGTGGCCATGAATCACGGCGAGGCGCGTGGTGCGCTGCGGGTCGAGCCGCTGCCAGGAGGCATCGCAGAGACGCTGCAGCGAGCGCGAGCGTGTGCGGATCTTTTCGAACGAGTCGATGGTGCCCGCCTCTGTGTCCACCAACAGAATGGGCTTGAGCTGCAGCGCACTCCCCAGCAGCTTGGCTGCCGCACCGATGCGCCCGCCGCGGTGCAGGTACTCGAGCGTGGCAGGGCAGAACAGGATCGAGGTGCTGCGACGCACCGCGTCTGCAGCGGCCACCATCTCGTCGACAGAGCCGCCTTGGTCGCGCACATCGGCGGCGGCCAGCGCCTGCCAGCCAAGACCCATCGACACCGAGCGAGAGTCGAACACCGTCACCGGCCGATTGACGCTGGCAGCGGCGGCCGTGGCCGACGCCATTGTGCCCGACAATCGTTCAGAGATTGCGATCACCAGGATGTGGTCGGCCTCGACCTCGCGGTAGAGACTGACAAAGTCTGCGGGTGTGGGTTGCGATGAGCTCGGGTGGCGCGCATCCCTTGCGAGCCGCTCATAGAAGGCCTCGTTGGACATATCGACGCCGGCGCGGTACTGCTCCTGTCCGAACATGACATAGAGCGGAATCACGATAATGCCGCGCTCGGCGGCCAGTGTAGCCGGCAGGTCGGCGGTGCTATCGGTGATGATGGCTACCTTGCTCATGTGCTACTCCTCTCTCAGGCCTGTCTCGCTGAGGGTGTAACACCTTGAGGCGCAGGTCGTTGCGCGCTCAAGGTAGGCACGAGCAGCGTTGCCTCCTTGCGGCGCGGCGCGCAGCCGCCTATGCTATGCGCACCATGCTGAGGAGGTCAACCGATGACCGCGACACGAGGCCTCAAGCCACCGGCGCTCAAACCGCTCGACCTGGCGACCATCAGCCCCACAGGTTGGCTACGCGATCAGTTGCAGGTGCAGGCCTGCGGCCTGAGTGGCTATCTCGACGAGTTCTGGCCCGATGTGGCCGAAAGCGGCTGGATAGGCGGTGCGGCCGAGGGTTGGGAGCGCGGCCCGTACTGGCTCGATGGTATGGTGGCACTGGCCGCGGTGACCGATAACCCCAGGCTGCTGCGCAAGGTTCAGGCGTGGATCGACCATATCATCACGCACCAGGCGCCAGACGGTTGGCTGGGCCCTGAGCAAGATCAGGCCACTGGCCGCTACGAGGCCCGCGACCCCTGGCCGGTTTTTGTGGCGCTCAAGGCGCTGACGCAGTGGCACGACTGGTGGAGAGATGAGCGCGTGCCCTCGGCGGTGGAGCGCTGTCTACGCTGCATCGATGCCGAGCTAGACAAGCGACCGCTCTTTTCTTGGGGGTGGGTACGCTGGGCAGATCTCGTCATCAGTATCCACTGGCTCTATGACAAGACTCAGCAGAGCTGGCTGCTAGACATGGCCGCCAAAGTCCAGGCGCAGGGCTTTGACTGGCTCTCGCACTTTCAAGACCTGCCCTTTAAGGAGCGCACCACTGGCGAGCAGCGTAACCTGCTGAGCCATGTGGTCAACAACGCCATGGCCATCAAGGCGCCAGCGGTGTGGTGGCGGCAGTCGAGCGACGAAGGCGATCGGCGAGGGACACAACACATCATCACCGAGTTGGACCGCTACCACGGGCAGGTAACCGGCGTGTTCACGGGCGATGAGCACCTGGCGGGCAAGAACCCGTCGCAGGGCACCGAGCTCTGCGCTGTGGTCGAGGCCATGTTCTCGCTCGAGACGGCCATCAGTATTCTGGGCGACCCTGCGCTGGCAGACCGCCTCGAGCGGATCGCCTTTAACGCGCTGCCTGCCACCTTCACCGACGACATGTGGGCGCACCAGTACGATCAGCAGGTGAACCAGGTCCGCTGCGCGGTCATCGACGAGCCCATCTATACCAGCAACGGCCCCGACGCAAACACCTTTGGACTCGAGCCGAACTATGGCTGCTGCACCGCCAACATGCACCAGGGTTGGCCCAAGTTCGTCAATAGCCTCTGGATGGAGACCGCTGACCACGGCCTGGCGGCCATCTCGTATGCCCCGTGCCATGTGTCGCACATACTTGATGAGACGACTTTTGTCGACCTCTGGGTCGACGGCGACTATCCGTTCAGCGAGCATGTCACGCTAACGGTCGAGGTCAACGAGCCGATCACTATGACGCTCTACCTGCGCATCCCTGGCTGGTGTCGACGGGCCGCCATCGAGGGCGAGGGGTGGACGCGCAAGAACCTGACGCCGGGGCGCTTTGTTCCGATCAAACGCACCTGGGAAGGCTCTACCACCATCACGCTGCACCTGCCGATGCCGCTGGTGGCCGAACCACGCTTCAACGACAGTGTGGCCATCACCATGGGGCCGCTGGTGTTCAGCCTGCCCATCGACGACGAATGGCATCTACTCAAGGGTCAACCGCCGCATGGCGACTATGAGGTGACGCCCTCTCAAGACTGGGCCTTTATGATCGAGCTCGACCGCGAGCACCCCGAGGCATCGCTAGAAGTAGTGCGCCTGCATCCCAGCTGGCCGCCCTTTTCCTCGATCTGGGCGCCCATCGAGCTCATGGCGACGGTCGCGCCCGTGGCCAACTGGGGGTGGAATCAGGGGGCTGCCGCGCCACCGCCTGCCAGCCCGATCAGGGCAGCAGGCGAGGCAACAACTGTCTGGCTGGTGCCCTATGGGGCTGCCAAACTGCGCCTCACCGAGTTGCCTAGCTGCCCGCCAAAGCAGAAGGTGCGCCCCACTTAGCCTTGCTCGGGCGGTGCGGCATCCCAGTTGGCATCGATGAACTGCTGGATCTCGATGCGGTAGCCGTTCGGATCGGTGCAAAAGCAGTGGTAGAGGTTGTAGCGTGGGTTGATGCGAGGCGGGGCGTCAAAGGTGATGCCACGCGCCGCGAGTCGCTGGTACCAGGCATCGACCTCATCGGTGACGATGGTCAGCAGCACCGCCGTGGCCTGGCCAACCTCACAGCGCTGGCAAAAGCCAACATAGGCGTTGGGCGCCAGCCGGTAGACGCGGCAGTCGCCCTGGTCTAACGAGACCGGCAGACCCAGAACGTCCTCGTAAAAGGCGGCCGTGCGCGCGAGGTCGCTGGTGTAGAAAAAGGTGATCTGCTGTTGGATCGAAGGATGGCCCACTGGACGGCTCCTTTTGCGGTCGTGCTGTGTTGATGAGCAGGCAGTATACATAGTAGAGGCGAACGCGCCCAGCCTGGCCAACCATGCTTGACGCGCACAATTACCATCCTACAATACCCCAGTCTATGGCGGCCGTGCAGCCCCGCTCATGGGGACTCGACGCAGCTGGAGGGGCAGCGTGAAGCATTGGCGACTCTGGTTGACGCTCGTTATCGTGCTGATTGTAACGGGCTTTGGACTCTATACAACCTACAACTGGTACCTGCAATTCCCCGTACGGCGTGCCAGCCAGGCACAAACGGTCTCTCCTGTGCGGATGGACTTGCGGCGCGAGGTGCCGGCCTTTGGGCTGGTGGTCGCCCCTACACCCGTGCCAGCAGATTTTGACGTAGCTGGCGCCATCGCCGCGGTGCATGTGGCTGTCGGCGACAGTGTGGCGCCCGGCGACCTACTGGGGGAGCTAGAGCGCGATCCGCTCGAGTTGAACGTTCAGACTGCCGAAGCAGGCGTGCGTGTCGCCCAGGCGCAGCTCGATGGTCTGCAGCGCCAGCCCAGCGCAGAAGACGTTGCGGCACTGGAGGCGGGCGTCGACGTTGCGCGCCGCGGTGTGCAGACGGCAGAGGCGCTGCTGGCCGGCGCCAACGCCAATCTTGTTGCGGCAACGGCGGGCTCGGCGCCCGAAGAGTTGGCCATCGCTGAGAGACGCGTCGACGATGCCAAGGCTAGCCTGTGGGGCGCTCAGGCTCAGCGCGACGCCATCTGCGGCCGAGTCGGCAAGGGCGTCTCAGAGGCGGACTGCGACCATGCCGAGGCAGCCGTAGCCCGCGCGCAGCAGGCCGTCGAGATCGCCGAGTTGCAGCGACAACAGCTGCAGGCTGGCCCACGCTCTGAAGACGTGGCGCCCTATCGCGCGCAGGTGCAGCAAAGCCAGAGCAACCTCGAGACGGCCCGTGCCCAGCTCAGGCAGTCCGAGGCGGCTGTAGCGCAGGCACTACAGCCAGCGCTGCCCGAAGAGATCTCTGCTGCCCAGGCGAGGCTGGATCAGGCCAAGGGCGCGCTGCGACGCGCAGAACAACAACTGGCACTGGCCGAGTTGCGCGCTCCGGCAGCAGGTGTGGTGACGGCCATCGAGATGGCGCCAGGCAAGACGGTGGCGGCCGGGCAGACGGTGGCACAGATCAGCGATTTGACGTCGCTCGAACTGCTGGTGATCGTCCACGAGCAGTACATTGGTCAGGTTCAGCCAGGGCAGCTCTGTCGCGCCCGCCTCGATGCCTATTCCGATACCTGGCTCAGTGGCACGGTGCTGACGGTGGCGCCCGTGCGACAGTCGTCGAGCGGCGGCGCAGGTTACGAAGTGAGGCTAGCCGTCGAGCCCGAAGGTTTGGCATTGCGAGAGGGGATGGCGGTCGAGGTCCACATCGAGACGGGCCGCAGTGAGCAGGCCCTGGCCGTGCCCCGAGAGGTGCTGCGTCTGGGCGAAGAGGGCCGCTATGTCGAGCGCTTGACCGGCGGCGGACGCCAAGAGGATGTACACGTTGAGACCGGGCTCGCACAAGGGAGGTACATAGAGGTGACGGGTGGCCTGCAAGAGGGCGACATGCTGTTGATCGCTGGCACATCGCTGGGCACCGAGCGAGGTGACTATCGCTGGCTGCCCTTTGGCATCTTTTGGAGGGTGAACTAGCGATGGACAGTCGCCTCAAGCGGGTTGCGCTCGTCGCAGGCGTTTTTGCAGTGGTGGTATTTGCGCTGGCTGGTTTTTTCGTGTGGCGCAGCGCGGCCTATGTGGATACCTTTCATGCGCGCGTGCTGGGCGAGGCCACCGTTGTTACGGCGCCTGCGGGCGGGCGCGTGTTGCGCTGTAATGTCGAGGTCGGTGACACGGTCATAGAGGGCGAGGAGTTGGCGGTCATCGAGGCCCATCTCAGTGGCGCGCCTGGCGGCCGGGTGGCGCTGCCCCTACGCGCACCGGCCAGCGGCATCATCATCGAGCGGCCAGTGAATGTGGCAGAGACCATCGCGGTCGGGCAGCCTTTTGCGACGCTGATGGATCCTAACCGGTTGTGGGTCGAGGCGAACGTCAACGAATCGCGCATTGGGCAGGTGAAGGTGGGCCAAGACGTGCAGGTGCGCGTGCGCGCCCTCAAAGTGAGCTTCCATGGGCGGGTAGAGCGCGTTGGTCGTTCCACCAACGTGGCCCTCACCAGCGATGGCGGCCGAGGCGCCGTCTCGCAGCCAGTGAACGCCGAGGTGCCGGTGCGCATCGCCTTTGAGCCCAATGGCTACCGGCTGATGCCTGGCATGTCGGTCGAGGTGCGCATCCGCATCGACCCACGCGCCTGGTAGGCCGGACGGGCACGAATGCGTTACACGCTGCGGGTCTTTCGCTATCTGAGGGCCTATCGAGGACGCATCATCCAGACGATGGCTTTCCTGGTGATCACTACCTTGCTGGGCCTGGCGCCGCCGCGTCTGATCCAGGGCATGGTAGACACAGCAACGCGGCTAGGCAGCCGTTCGGTGGTGGCGCTGTTCGGCATCGGGTTGCTCTGTATCGCCATCGTCAGCGCACTTTTTGCCGCGGCGCAACGCTACAGCATGGCCACCATCGTCCACGGCCTCATCTATGACATCCGCAACGCGCTCTATGAGCAGATTCTGCACCTGCCCTTTGGCTTTCACGACCAGACGCCCACCGGCTACCTGATCTCACGCATGACGAGCGACATGGAAGCGCTCAGCATGTTCTTTGGCTTTGGCCTCGGCAACATCGTGGGCATGGTGATTACCTTCTTGGGCGCGCTCATCATGCTGGTGGCCATGTCGTGGCAGTTGGCGCTGGTGGCTTTGGCAACGGTGCCGTTCCTGGCGATGACGACGCTGCGCTCGTCTAACCTGTTGGGTCCCCAGTTCCTCGGGTTGCGGCGACAATTCGCTCGCGTAACAGCGCAACTACAAGAGAACTTTGCGGGCGTGCGTGTCGTGAAGGCGTTCGCACGCGAACAGCATGAGGTGATCAAGTTCGATCGTCAGCTCGACGACTTTATGGTGCGTCGCCTCAAGCTGGCACGCGTCTTTATGATCTATATGCCATCGATGGGCTTTCTCACCAATCTGGGCATGGTGCTGATGCTCACTTACGGTGGCTATGCCGTGATCACGGGCTCGATGAGCCTCGGGCAGCTGGTGGCCTCGCAGGGCTATATGATGATGCTCACGGGCCCCATCCGCATGATCGGCTGGATGGTGATCAACGCCCAACGGGCCGAGGCGGCCGCCGAGCATCTGGCCGAGGTGCTGGAGCACGAACGACTGATCGCCGACAGGCTCGATGCGATCGACCTGGGCGAGGTGCGCGGCGAGATTCGTTTCGAGAACGTCTCGTTTGGGTACGAAGAGGGCGCCTATGTACTGCACAATTGCAGCCTCGAGGTAAAGCCCAACGAGACCCTGGCCGTGATGGGGGCCACGGGCAGCGGCAAGACCTCGGTCATCAACCTGATCCCGCGCTTTTACGACGTCAATGAGGGGCGCGTTCTGATCGATGGCCATGACGTGCGCGACATCAAACTGGCTTCTCTGCGCCAGCATGTGGGCACCATCTTTCAGGAGGCCGTGCTCTTTTCTGGCACCATCGCAGAGAACATCGCGTATGGTCGGCCTGATGCTACACAGGAAGAGATCGAGCGTGCCGCCAAGATGGCTCAGGCCCACGAGTTCATCACGCGCTTTCCCAACGGCTACCAGACGCACGTGGGCGAACGCGGCATGACACTGTCGGGCGGGCAGCGGCAACGGATGACCATTGCCCGCGCCATGCTGCTCGACCCGCGCATCCTGATCATGGATGACTCGACCTCCAGCGTCGACGTCGAGACCGAGTATCTGATTCAACAGGCCATGCTCGAGGGCATGCGGGGGCGCACCAGCGTGGTCATCGCCCATCGCCTGTCCACCGTCAAGAATGCCGACCGCATCATCGTGCTTGACAAGGGCGTCATCGCCGAAGAGGGCACGCACGAGGAGCTGTTGGCGTTGGGTGGGCACTATCGCCAGATCTATGATACGCAACTCGCCGACCAAGAAGAGGCTGGCTGATGGGCTACTGGGGACATGGCTTTGAGCTCGCAGCTGCCAAGAAGGGGCAGTTCTCAGGGCGACTACTAAAGCGCACGCTCTCGTATTTGTGGCCCTACAAGCTGGCCTCATTCCTATCGATCTTGTCGGTGCTGGTCGTCACGGCCGCCGACCTGGTGGGGCCGCTGCTGCTACAGCGCGCCATCGACGTCGACATCGTGGCGGGCGACGTGGGCGGCCTCATCGGTACCATGGGTCTCTACTTGCTCTCTGTCTTTGTGCAGAGTGGGGCATCGAGCGGTCAGGTCTATGTCACCAACTGGATCGGGCAGCATGTGATCCGCGACCTGCGACACGAGGCCTTTAGCCTCTTGCAGCGGCTTTCGCTCAGCTTTTTCGACCGCACCGAGGTGGGCGACACCGTCTCACGCATCGTCAACGACGTCGATGTGCTCAACGAGCTGATGAGCAATGGCCTGGTGACGCTGGTCAACATCGTGGTCTCGTTGGGGGGCACCATCGGCATCATGGTGGCGCTCAACCCGCGGCTGTCGCTCGTGTCGTTTGTGATCATCCCCTTGCTGTTCATGCTCACCGTGGTCTTTAGGCAGTGGATTGGTGCGGCATATCAGCGCACGCGCGAGACTGTGGCAGGGGTAACGGCGCACATCGAAGAGGGTATTGCCGGCGTGCGCATCATCCAGGCCTTTGCCCAGGAAGAGCGCGATCATGCCGCCTTTCGCGTGGTCAACGACGATGATCGTCTGGCCAACATCGACGCCGCAGCCATTCGGGCGGCCTACTTTCCCCTGATCGATGTGGTGGGCTCGTTGGGGATGGCCATCGTGCTTGGCTTTGGCGGCCTGGCGATGCTGCAGGGCGACCTGACGGTCGGCGTGCTGGTGGCGTTCATCTCGTACCTGTTCCGGTTCTTCCAGCCGATCCGCACGCTCACGATGCTCTACGACAATGTACTGGCCGCTATGGCGGCGTCGACGCGCATCTTTGCGCTGATGGACACGCAGCCCGACGTGTTAGAGGCCCCCGATGCCAGGCCATTGCCCCGCATTGAGGGGCATGTGCTGTTCGACAAAGTGAGCTTTCGCTATGTGCCCACCGAGCCGGTGCTCGAGGGCATGGATCTCGAGGCCAGGCCGGGCGAGGTCGTCGCGATTGTAGGGGCTACCGGTGCCGGCAAGTCGACGACCATCAGTCTGCTCTCGCGTTTCTACGACATCACTGGCGGGCGCATCACCATCGATGGCATCGATATCCGCGATGTGACGCTCGACTCGCTGCGAACGCAGCTGGGCATCGTCCTGCAAGATGGGTTTCTGTTCTCGGGGTCGATTCGCGAGAACATCCGCTATGCCAACCTCGAAGCCACCGACCAAGATGTGGAACAGGCCGCCAGGGCCATTGGTGCGCACGAGTTTATCATACGTATGGCCGACGGCTATGACACTGAAGTGCGCGAGCGTGGCGAAAAGCTGTCGATGGGCGAGCGACAGCTCATCTGCCTGGCACGGGCCATGGTCGGCAACCCGCGCATCCTGATTCTGGACGAGGCCACGTCGAGCATTGATCCCTACACCGAGCTGGTGATGCAGGATGCGCTACTCAAGCTATTTGAAGGGCGCACGGCCATCGTCATCGCGCACCGTCTGTCGACGGTGCGCCGCGCCGACCGCATCTATGTGCTAGAAAAGGGCCAGGTCGTCGAGGTGGGCAACCATCAGGAGCTGCTGGCCCGTGGCGGCCGTTACGCCCATCTTTATGAAATGCAGTTCAAGGCGCAAGAGACTGTAGTGCAGGCGCCTGACACACAAACGCCGCCGGCCGCTCCGTGGGAGCGCCCCCCAGATGGCAACGCGGAGCCGCCCGCCGCTGACCAGGGCGGCGCAGTCCGCTAGACAGTCTGGCTGGCATCAGCCGGCTAGAGCCACTCGAGCCTTGCGAGCTGTACGCCACCGGTCAGGTCTTCTACGCTAGTGATGTACCAGGCATCGCCCAGTTGCAGCACCTCGGGCGCCGACACCCGCAATGTGGTGAGCCACTTATCGTCATGGCCACAGCCAAAGTCGTAGGGACTGTCAGAGCAGTAGACATGCGTGCGGGCGATGGGCGCGTATTCAGAGGTGCGAAACAGGTAAAAGAGGCCATCGCGCTCGACGACAAAGGGGCACTCGGCGCTCCAGGGGCCGTTACCACTCGAGCGGCCGCCCCACGAGACCTCGCGAGGTGCTGACCAGTGATAGAGATCGGTCGAGGTGCGCACATACACCTTGCCAGTGGCATAGCGCCCGAGGTCGTGTCCGCTATAGTAGCAGTGATAGAGGCCACCGATCTCGATGACCATCGGGTCGCGCGCCTCGCCTGGCCCGATGAACACCCGACTGTAGCCCTGCGGGTTGCGGTAGCGCATAAAGCGCCGCCCGTCGAGCGACGTGGCCAGGCAGATCTGACATTGCCCCAACTCGGTGTTGTGCCCTCCGTAAAAGGCCCAGTAGCGCCCCTGTGTCTGAATCACATGAGGCGCCTGAATCCACTCCTGACCCTGCCAGTCGTTGATGCTCTCGCCGTAGCGCTCTTCGGCACGCATGACGATGCCACGCGGCTCCCAGCGTACACGCTCGAGAGCATCGCTTTCCCAGGCACAGAGCACCCGCCCGACACCTGTGCCGCGTACGCAGGCCCACAGGTGCCAGGCGCCATCGCGTGACTGGAAGATGGTATGGTCGACCGTCTGTTGCTCGCCAGGGCGCCCCAGGTCACCCAGCTCTACGGGCGCGGTGATGTACCAGGGCTCGCCTGCCAGACGGGGCAGGGCAGGCCTTGCGGGCGTGTTGCTGTTCATCTAGTCTGTCTCCTCAGCGGGCGCGCCCGTGATGGCCGCCACCCGTTCAAAGAATGCGCGCTTGAAGGGAGTGTTAAGCCCCCAGTTGACAGGCGGCGTCTGAAAGCCCGAGAGCGCCGCCATGGGCCCCACATTCCCACGCGGCCTCACGGCATAGTCGACATAGGCCTGGTCGCTGTAGGCGTCGTCGCCCTGGCCGGCCCAGCCCTGGTCATAGTAGCCCCACGAGGCACCGGCCCGCCAGGCGGCGTCCATGTTGGCGAGCGAAGGCGAGTCCTCATTGTAGATGATCGGCTTGGGGGCCAGCTGGTAGGCTGGCATGGCACGGACAAGATCGGTAGCCCGGGCCACCTGCGTTGGACGGGCGCCATTGCCGTGGATCAACACATAGTCTGCCGCCTCGACAAACTGCGGTGGGGGCATGCATTTGCCCGTCTCCGGAACGACGCCGCCGCCACTGGTCGAGTAGAGCAGAGCAGGGTGACGCTCGCGGAGAGCCCGTAAGAACTCGTGCACCGTCTCCCAGCCAAAGAGGCGCTGAAAGGGCGTCTGCGCAACCACAACATCGACCTCGTTGGCCAGCTCGATGAGGACATTGCGGCGCCCACAGCGCTCCAGGTGTTCGAGCGCCGTATCAGCAGCACGCCAGATGGCGGCCTCGCCCTGCATGCGCAGCAGTTGCGTCCAGTAGAACAGCCCCACGATGACAACCATGCCCAGTGCGTCGGCCCGCGCCAGCACACGGTCGAGCCGCCTCGCATAGTCGGGCTTGAGGGCGCCCTCTGCTGTGAAGGCGTTGTTGACATAATTTCGATAGACCTCTGGCGTATAAGTGGGACCACCGCCCTGCAGATTAACGGTCACGCCCAGCACGCCATGGCGCCGCCAGACAGCCAGCGCCTCGCAGAACTCGTCGACATTGCGCTCTGGGTCCCACCGACCGGTATCGGGATAGGCCCATCTGGCGCGAGTGGCGGGGTTGGCATCGTCGAATATGGCTTGCACGGCGCGCACATTGAACAGGAGGCCCTCGACACGCTGGCCCTCAAATGAGCGCCCAGCATAGGTGGGGCGGCCGTCGATCTGCACGTCGGCGCCAGCAAAAGAGACGGTGGTCATGGGCTTACCTCGAATCGTGATGGCGTGGGCTCTGCCTCAAGATGGCGATCATGTCGGCGAGGGCAGATGGTCCGCCTACGTTGCCGGGAAAGACCACATACACCATTTCCGGCCAGCGGCTCTCGGAGCCCGTCTGCCAGATGGGCACGCCCGCGATGGCCTGGCCCAGCACGCGTGCACGCCGGATATCCAGCGCCTGCGTGGCGATATCTGATGAGGTGATGCCGCCCTTGGCGATGAGCCAGGCCGGCCGTCGTGAGAGGCCCTGCACCACCTGCACCAGCGCCGTCGATATGCGCTCGACGATATCCAGATTGGCCGCCGCGTCTGCACCGGTGACCAACTCGCGGCTGGTGTAGAGCAGCACGTCTCTTGCGGCGCCAGCGGCAGGGCAGAGCGCGGCATCGACGGCGTCGGTCAGACGTGCCAGCTCGCGCTGCCTGGTGGCCTCATTGAGCAGCAGGGGCACGTGCGCTTCGATGGAGCACAGGCCCGACAATTCGAGCGCCTGCTGCACCTGGGCCGTGGTGCGCGCCACATGCGAGCCCACGATAACCAGGCCACCGCCATCACCAGTCTGCCACAGGTGGTTCGCCTGCAGCGGCGCTGCAGGCCCAAGCCCACCACGGACGCGCACAAAAGAGGCCGCTGTGCGGTAGAGCAAGCGCTTGCCGGCCAACTCGGCCTCGAGCAGGGCGGCGACCAGCACCTCAAGGTCGCGGTAGGAGACGGCATTCACCACACAGGGCGTGCCGTCCTGTAGTGACATGAGGGTGTCGATAACCGCAGCTGGACCATCGCGACGGATGGTGTCGAGGGAAATCGAGCGCACTTTATCTGCCGTAATGGCGCCGCCCGTCTTCTCGCGGATCCAAGCGCGCAGGTTTGAATGCCGATAGCCAAAGACGGCATCGCCGGCAAACTCGGTCTCTGCAGCGGGGACGGCCTGATCACCCTCAACGACATAGTGTGTATCGGCTACCGTGAGGCGCCCCCCCTCGAGAAAGAAGGGGCAGAGCAGCAGCCCGTCGAACGGCCCCAGGGCCGCAGCCAGAGCGTCCGTTTCGACAGGATAGTGCCCTCGTAGGGTAGAATCAGACCGACTGGTGACCGCCAGCGGCCGGCCCGTGGCGCGTGCAGCAGTTAGCAGGTTGGCGCCCACCTCGTGGGCGAGGCGTGTGGCTGCCAGGCCGCTAAGGCTGCGCGAGTTGGTCAGAATGTACACCACAGGGGTCTCGTCGCTCAGAGCGCACTCGAGTTCGGGAACGCTCCAGCCCGTCAGAACGTCGACATCATGCACGGTCTGTGTACCCGTGGGGTCGTCATCGAGCACGACGACCTTGGTGCGCATCGTGCTCACGCGCCGCTGGATTTCTGGCAAGAGATCGACCGGCCATTCGGGTGGCAGAGCGGCCAACAGGTGATCGAGATGCACAGCTCTCTCCACGGTAGGGTGCCGAGAGCATAGCACGGCCTAGGGTGAGCGGGCAAGTCTTGCTGCGGCTGCCCGCCGTAAGGTATACTGTAGTCAGTGACCTTCAAGGGGGAACGATGATCGGCAAGTTGCTTCAAGATCGATATCGCATCGATGCTCGGCTGGGGCGCTGGTGCGGCACCGAAGTGTATCGGGCGATGGATATGCAGCGGCAGCAACCGGTGTTGGTACGCTTGCTGTCGGCCGCCCTGGCCAGCAACGAGAGCCTCTGGTCGCAGCTTGTCGTGAGGGCGCAGCAGCTGGCCGCCATCTTGCACCCAGGGCTGTTGCCGCTCTTGAGCCTGGGCCGCGAGGACGGCATGGCCTACCTGGTGCAGGCCTACGCCCAGGCGCGTCCGCTGAGCGAGGTCTGGGGGCCTGGCTCTCAGCCCATAGGCGCCGAACAGGCGCTGATGTATGTGCGACAACTGGGCGATGCCCTCGAGGCGATGCATCGCGCGGGGCTGGTTCATGGGGCGCTCTGCCCCGATTGCGTGCTGATCGACGAAAACACGGGCAACCTGCTCCTCGATGGTATGGCCGCTGCTTCACTGCAGGGCGCCGAAGAGAGGGTGCGCGCTGCCGCTGCGGCCTATGCGGCGCCAGAACAGGCCGCTTTTGCCACGGCGACGCCGGCCAGCGACCGCTACGCGTTGGCCGCTCTGGCCTACGCCTGGCTGACAGGCCAGCCGCCGCGGAGCCCCCGGATGGCGGCCCCGGTCGGCGGCGAAACATTCACCCTGGGCGAACAAACGCTGACAGATGTGCCATCGGCCTCGGCGCTGAACCCGACGCTATCGCCCGCGGTAGATCGTGCCTTCGCGGATCTGCTTCACCTCAACCCTAGCGGCCGCCCGCAGTCGGCCCTGGCAGTGGCCGAGCGTCTGGCACAAGGCTTGCGCAAACGCAACGGACAGACAGGCAGTGGTCTACCGACGTGGGTCTGGAGCGTGCTGGGTGGCGTTGTGGCGGTGCTGCTGGTGGCAGGTGCGCTGTGGGCCATCCTCGACAGAGGCGGCCTGGACGCTCTGGCCGCGCGCATCACAGGTAGGGGTGGTGGCTGGTTACTGCGTACGCCAACGGCCTGGCCCACCACGCCAGCGGCGGTATTCCCTACGGCAGTGCCCGACCCAGTGACTGCGACGCCCGAGGCCCCCACTGAGGGCCCCACGGTCGACCCGGCGCAGATAGCCACAGGGGCGCCCACCGAAACGGCGCAACCTACCGATACATCAGCGCCCACGGCCACGGCGACGCCAACTATAACGAGCACCCCTACGGCTACGCCTGGCCCTTCGCCAACGCCACTTTCCTGCGGGCTGGCTGTCGAGGGGCCATTTGCCGCCTTGTGGGCCGCCAACCAGCATGACCTCGGCTGTCCTCTGCAGGCGGCCCCGGTGGCCGGGTTCTGGGCAGAGCAGCCGTTTGAGAACGGGCGCATGCTCTGGTCAGAGGACGGTGATGTGTTTGTCGTGCTCATGGGGCAAGAGGTCGGCGGCTGGGCGACCATTCCGGACGACGAGAGCGCCTGGCAGGAGAGCATGCCCGAGAAGAGCTGCGACCCAGATGTGCCCGATGGGCGCAGGCTGCCCATCCGCGGGTTTGGCTACATCTGGTGCAACAACGAGGCTATTCGGTCGGCACTGGGGTGGGGCACCAGCAACGAGCAGGGCCATGAGAGCGGCGTGTTGCTGCTGCACCCGTTCGAGAATGGCTACATCCTGCGCGACGCGGACGGCTATGGCAGCAATCGCGCTTATGTGCTCTCGGGGTCGACGTTCACGTTCTTTCGTACCGACTACTAGGCCGCTCCTGACTACTGGCGGCAGGCGCTGCCGCCAGTAGCGGGCTGCCGAGGCTACTCATCGACGTAGAGGGCATAGAGCCTCACTGCGTCGCTGCCCCAGGTGGCGTCGCAGCGCAGACGCACGCCCCTCAGTGTCTGGTTGAGCGGCACCCTCACCAACCGCTGATGATTGTGCACGCACGTATGGTGCACGCGCCAGCCCGTGCCATCGTCCACTTCGATGGTGCATCTACGCAGCAGCACATCGGGCGGCGCAAACTGCTCCAGGGGCACGCGCGAGTAGATCCGCCATAGTCGTTTGTCCAAGGCGCTGTCGGCGATCAGCGTCAGCGTCGAGAGCGGCCGCGGCGCGTCCCAGCTCAAGGTGAGCGCATCGCCCACAGCACCGACCCAGGCATGGGCGTCGGCGCCCACGGGCCGGTTCACGCCGTCTCGCAGCGGTTCGGGGTCGCCGCGGGTGGCCGAGTAACGCGCGGCGCGAGTGGCCTCGCCAAAGCGCTGCCGTTGCCAGGGCAGGTAGGCATCTTGCCAGAGCAGCGTTTGATGCACGTCATCGATGCGGCTCAGACCCAGCTCGCGCGGGGTCAACCCATGGCGCACTGCAAGGGCCGCGGCGACGCCCACCGCCTGCCCAATACTGCAGCAGGTGCCCATGACGCGCGTCGAGCTCAGCGCCGCATGGGTTACCGAGACGTCGCGGCCAGCAAACATCAGGTTCGCGATATCGCGATGGTAGAGACAGCGATACGGGATGCCATAGGGCGAGGGCGCGGGGTGAAAGATCGTCGCCGGCGAGCCGATGCGTACGGCCCCCAGGCCGGCGGGGTGATGGTCATCCATCGTCCAGCCACCATAGGCCACCAGGTCAGAGAAGCGGCCTTCAGCCAGGATGTCGTTTTGAGTGAGCACATGGTCACCCAGGTAGCGGCGAGACTCGCGCTTGCCTGGCAAGAACCCCACCCAGTCGATGGCCCAGTTGTCGGCGCGGCCATCGGTACGGTTCTTGATCACGTCCCACACGCCGTAGACGACGCGTAACAGCTCATCGCGACAGCGCTCGGTATCGCGGATGCTGTCGCGGTCGCCTCCCAGCTCGACCCACCAGTAGCCACACTCGAACGCATCCAGATCGCGGCCACCGTAGGGTAGGTCGGCAAGGCTGTCAAAGCGATAGGCCCAGTCTGGCGGCGTATAGGGCTGGGGCGTGCTCCACTCGCGCGCCTCGAACAGGCACGTCATGCCCATGGTATGGCGGTCGGCGTGTTCGGGGGCGATAGACTCGCCATACTCGCTGCGCGCCTCACGGCCGACGCGATGGGCGGCGCCCGTCAACGGAGCCAGCACGGCATCGCCCGAGCAGTCGCAAAAGATGTGCGCCCGCACGATATGGCGCGTCTGGGTGGTCATCTGCCAGCCGGCAACAGTGGCGATGGACGGGCCAGCCATGGTGGCCTCGGTGCACGTGCAGTTGAGCAGCAGCTCGATGTTGGGTTCGCGCTGCGCCAGGGCATAGAGGAGCGTATCCCACACCGAGTAGCTCTGCTGGCGATTGTGGTACAGGTTATCGAGGCGCAGCTCCTCGAGGATGCCCGTTTCGCGCATGTTAGGCAGTTGCCCATTGCGCTCGGCACCGCTGATGGGCACACGGCACTCGCTCGAAGCGTTCCCTCCCAGCATGGGTCGCTCGTGCATCAACACCACCCGCGCGCCCATGCGGGCCGCCGACACGGCCACGCACAGGCCCGCCAATCCGCCGCCCACCACGCAGATATCCGACGCGTGCACCACGGTGGCAAAGGCGTCAGTCATCGTCCTTACCTCGCGCGGTATCATCCAGCGCCGAGCCCTGGGCTCCAGCGCTCAACGAGAGGCGGCGCACGTCAACGGGAAGCCCGGCCACAAGCAGATAGACAGACGCCGCCGCCTGGGCCAACAGACAGTTGGCGCGGCCCAGCAGGTCGCGGTAGAGGCGCCCCAGTGGGTAGGGCGGCACCAGGCCAAGCCCCACCTCGTTGCTGACCACGATGACCAGGCGCGGCCCAGCCGCGGCCGCCTGGATGAGCGCCTGGATCTCTGCCACGACCAGCGTCTCTGCTGCCGCCTCGTCGGGCAGCACCTGTCCTTGCTCTGGGTCGCCCAGCGATAGGAGCAGATTGCTGACCAGCAACGTAACGCAATCGACTACCACCACCGAGGTAGTGGCGGCTGCGACGGCTTGTGAAGGATGCAGCGGCGCCTCGACGGTGCGCCAGGCGCGCGGCCGGTCGGCCTGATGCCGCGCAATGCGAGCGCGCATCTCGTCATCCAGGGCTTGCCCCGTGGCTACAAAGGTGACGTCGTCGCTGCCCCTTGCCAGAGCGGTACGCTCGGCAAAAGTTGACTTGCCGCTACGGGCGCCGCCCAACACCAGCATCAGATCGCCCATAATCAGCCCAGCCCCCGCAGATGAGCATGATCGTTGAAGAGCTCGAGCATGGCATGCTCGTCATAGATCGAGAGTACGCTGAGGCTGGCGTTATGCAGCCGAAACTGGTAGCGCCAGCGCAGATCGACGTGCAAGCACTCACAAAAGAGCGTCTGTAGCCAGCCACCATGGGTGACGAGTAGCACTGGCAGCTCGTCGGGCAGGGCGCGTAGCTCATCGAGCAGAGCGTGAACGCGCTCTGCCATGTCGGCGGCCGACTCGCCCCCCGGAATACGGGTATGCCCTGGATTGCGATCCCACTCGGCGGCCAGCTCGGGGTAGCGCTGCTGAATCCCGGTAAAAGTGAGGCCCTCCCACTCGCCCACGTCGATTTCCCGCAGGCGGACGTCGGCCTCGACCGGCAGCCCCAGGTACGCGGCCACTGGCGCCGCAGTCTGCATGGCGCGCGGTAGGTCGCTAGCGTAGATGCGAGCGATGTTCTCGCGAGCGAGTCTGGTAACCAGGCGTTGAGCCTGCTGGTGGCCCAGCTCATTGAGGGGAGTGTCGTTCTGGCCCTGGTAACGGGCCTCGGCGTTGGCACGGGTTTCACCGTGGCGCACCAACAAGAGACGAGGCATGACAATCCTTTCAGCCGAGCAGTGTAGCGCCTAACAAAGCCGTCAACTCACCCAGTTCGACGATGGCGCCGTACAGGTCTCCGGTTAGGCCGCCCACCTTGGCGCGTGCCAGGCGCACCACCGCCAGTTGGACCAGCCCGGTGGCCAGGAGCATCGCGAAACCGCGCCAGCCCGTCAGCCCGAGTGCCAGCGCTGCCGTGGTTAGGATGGCCAGCCACGCCTGCGGGGCCCCGGCATGGCGCTTGAGAGCAGCACCAGTGCCCTGCGGGCGGGCATAGGGCTGGGTGATCACAGCCAGGCTGAGCCCACCACGAGCCAGAGCGGGCACCAGTGCGAACAGCCGCCACGGATTGGGCTCGCTCAATGCCGCGAACTTGGCCAGGAGCAGCAGCACACCACCTGCCAGCGCAAAGGCGCCTATGTGATGGTCGCGCATGATCTCAAGTCGGCGATCGGGGGTGTGCCCACCAAAGAGGCCATCGCAGGCATCCAGGAGCCCGTCCAGGTGCAGTGCGCCTGTGAGCACCACCCAGATCGCCAGCGTCATGGCAGCAGAGAGCAGGGGAGAGCCGAGCAGCTGGAGGGCTGTACGCGCACCGGTCAGCAACAGACCGATCAGCAGGCCTACCACGGGGAACCATCCTACCGCCGCACCCAGCTCATCGTCGGCAAATGGCCGCCGAACGATGGGTGGCGCCACCGTCAGAAACTGCAGCGCGGCCGCGAGGCCTACGGCCTGAACGCGCCAGCGTATCGGCACGCGTGGAGGCATCACGGCTCGCGCCCCGAGACGCCGGCGTCTTCAAAGGTGGCCATCTCGTCGAGGATACGACAGGCCGCCTCTACCATGCTAATGGCCAGCGCCGCGCCGGTGCCCTCGCCGAGACGAAGATCAAGCGAGAGCAGCGGCTCTACCTGTAACCAGTCGAGCATGGCCCCATGGCCACTCTCTTGTGAGCGATGTGCGGCGATGATGTAGGGCCGGCACTGTGGCGCCAGGCCTACGGCGATCATGGCGCCAGCCGTCGAAATGTAGCCATCGATCACCACGGGGATGCGCTCTAGCGCCGCACCCAGCACGATGCCGGCGATAGCGCCGATTTCAAAGCCACCCACCAGAGCCAGCACGCCCAAGGCGTCGTCAGGATCGGGTCGGTTGATCTCTAGCGCATTGCGCACCGCTGCCACCTTGCGGCGCCAGCCTTGCTCATCGACGCCAGTGCCGTGACCACACACCGTCTCCGGGTCGAGGCCCGTAAAGGCCGCACAGATCGCTGCCGATGGGGTGGTGTTGCCGATGCCCATATCGCCGGTGCCAACGATATCGAGCCCATGAGCACGCGCTGCCTGCACCGCATCGACACCAGCCTTGAGGGCCGCAGCAGCCTGCGTGCGCGACATGGCGGGGCCGCGAGCAATGTTAGCGGTGCCGGGCGCCACTTTGGTGCTGATGAGCGCCGGATGCGGCGAGAGCTCGGCCTTGGCGCCAGCATCGAGCACCAGCACCCGGGCGCCAACGTGCCTCGCCAGCACATTGATGGCCGCACCGCCCATGAGGATGTTGCGCGCCATCTGGCCGGTGACCTCTTGCGGATAGGCGCTCACGCCCTCTGCAACCACGCCGTGGTCGCCCGCAGCGGTGATGATGGCCTTGTGCGTGAGCCTCGGCCGCGCACAGCCGGTGATGCCGGCCACCTGCGTAGCCACTCGCTCCAGACGACCCAGGCTGCCCGGCGGCTTGGTCAGATTACGTTGGCGCGCTTCGGCCTCGGCCATGGCCTGGTCGTCGAGAGGGCCGATCTGCTGCAGCAGGCGCAAGTCTAAAGGCTCCACAGTGTACTCCTAGAACTCGATGCCGAGTTGCGCACGAACGCCGGCATCGTATGGGTGTTTGACCATGACCATCTCGGTGACCAGATCAGCAGCGGCCAGCAGCTGCGGTGGGGCGTCTCGCCCGGTGATGACCAGGTGCAGGTGCGGCGGGCGCCGCTCCACGAGCCAGGCCACCACCTCAGCGACATCAAGCCAGCCGAACGCCAGAGGGTAGGTGAATTCGTCGAGCACGACAAGGTCGTAGGCGCCAGAGGCGATCTCGGCCTGTGCCATGGCCCAGCCCTGTTGCGCTAATTCTGCGTCTTCTCGCTGACGGGCGGGGTCGAACACAAAGCCCTTACCCAGGGCTCGCCAGGCGATGCCCAGCCTCTCGGCCATGATCGCCTCTCCCCAACGGCCGCGCTCACTCTTGATGAACTGGAGCACACATGGTCTGAGGCCATGGCCCAGGGCGCGCAGCACCAGGCCCAGGGCTGCCGTAGTCTTGCCTTTGCCCTGACCGGTATAGACAATGAGCAGCCCCACCTGCGAAGCGTTTATGGCCATGCCATCTCTCCCGTGTGCCTACGACAGGGGCATTGTAGATTGGGGCCCAGCGGTGTCCAAATGCCGGCAGAGCGATCTGGGTTATGCTATACTGGCGTAGATTGGTGTACGCTCTTGGCATAGTCTACGGAGGCATGGGCATGGTAACGGGGCACAGGCAGCGATGCGCCATCGTCACCGATACCACGGCGAGCCTGCCGGCGGGTTGGGCCGCCGAGCATCACGTCGAGGTGGTCTCGCAGATCGTGCTGTTCGGCGACGAGAGCTTTAAAGAGGATCTGACCATCTCGCGCCAGGAGTTTGTGCAGCGACTGGTGAGCTCACCACGCCTGCCCAAGACCGCCGCGCCCGAGCCACGAGACCTGGTAAACGCCTATACGCGGGCACTGCAACGAGCAGACACAGTGCTATCGCTGCATCCCTCGAGCCTGGTTTCTGGCACCGTGCGATCGGCCGAGATCGCGAGAGAGACTGCCTTTGCCAACGCCGACATCCGCATCGTAGACACCCGCTCTATCGCCAGTGGTCTGGGCGCCATTGTGCAGCAGGCCGTGGCCGATGTCGATGCGGGCATGCCGGCCGAAGACATCCTCGGCCACGTTCAAGACCTCGCCGGTCGTTGTCGTATCTACTTTCTGATACCGACGCTCGAATATCTCCAGCGTGGAGGCCGCATCGGGCGCGCCTCCGCGCTCTTGGGCAGCGTTCTCAAGCTCAAGCCCATCTTGTCGTTTAGCGACGGCCAGGTGACGCCCTATGAGAAGGTGCGCACCTATCACAGGGCGCTCGATCGTCTGGTGGAGCTGGTGGTGGAGCAGTGCCCGCACGATGGCCAAGCCTGGTTGTCGGTGATGCACGGTGATCACGAAGAAGAGGCACTGGCGTTGGCTGAGCGGCTTGCGGGGCGCTGCAGCCAGGCACACGTGCCGGTGTTCACCGTTGGCTCGTCAATCACAACCCATGCCGGGCCAGGCGTGCTCGGGGTGAGCTTTATCGGCAACAACCCCTAGGCGCCGTCTCGCTGCGATTTGGCTCCCAGGCCTGGCCAGGCGCTACAGATCGAGGGCGTAGAGGCGATGCACCTTGGCCCATTGGATGGGGAGGCTGCTCAACTCGCGCTGCATGCGCTCATTGTCGGCGCGAATCTGCACCAGCTCGGCGCGTTCAAAGCGCGAGCCCACCAGCGTCTTGATGAGTTCGCTGAATAGAATCGTGGCACCGCCCAACCCCTGGTGCTCTTGTGAGATGCCCATGCCGTTGATGTCGACCAGCCGTGTGGTGCGCTGGGCAGCCAGCAGGCGCGCCCAACCCAAGGGCCAGAGCCTTCCGCCAGAGCGCTGGATGGCCGTGTTGATATCTGGGTAGGCGAACACAAAGCCCACCAGCTCATCGCCGCGAAAGACGAGCTTGAGGAGTCTTGGGTCGGCGATGCTGAGCAGGCGTTGAGCGAGGGCGGCAACCTCTGGGTCGGTGAGAGGGATGTTGTCGGCCACCAAAGCGAGCGAGCGGTTGTAGAGCTGCCGGAAGGCGGGGATGAGAGCGCGCAGTTCGCGCTTATGGCGGAAAGTGGCCACGTGCAGACCGCGACGCTCCATTACGCGCGCGGCAACGGCATGCAGTCGTTCGGGGATGACGCCGTCGCGCTGCATATAGCCCGAGTGCAGATCCTCGATGCCCCGCAACCCCTGACCTAGCAGCAAGCGCTCATAGTAGGGTAGGTGGTAGGGAATGCCCATCGCTGGCACGTACTCGTGACCCTGCACCAGCAACCCCAGTCCATCTAGGGCGCCAAAACCACGTGGCCCAACCAGTTGGCTCAGGCCGCGACGTTTGGCCCAGTCACTCGCACCCTGAAAGAGCAAGTCTACCACCTCATCGTCGTCGACAGTCTCAAAGAGCGTAAAGAACGCCGTGCGCCTGCCATGGTGGGCGTTGTAGCGGCTGTTATCCAGTACCGCCATGCGCCCCAGCAGGCGAGCGCCGGCAAACACGCCGAGAAACGCCGCCTCAGAATGTGCGTAGAAGGGGTTGGTGCGACGATCGAAAGCGAATCGCGCCTCGCCCGCAAGCGGCGGCACCCACTGGGCAGAACACCTATACAGCCGCGCTGGGAGATCCTCCCAGGCGCGACGGTCAGCGCGATGCTCAGTGTCCAGCTCACGTATCTGCACGGGGCCCCCTCATCACACGTTGTGGCGCAGCATCTCACCGTTCATCGGCCAGGCGCGATCACAGATGAATATAGCGTCGGCGAGCGGCTCTGGCAATCGGTTGCCGCGTCAGGTAGACACAGGCCGCCACTGGCCAGGTGGCCAGTCAAAGATCAGTCCACGTCGCCGATGCCGCGCCGCTATAGAGCGGCTAGAATGGGGCCAAGATCAGCGAACAACTGCTTACTGAGCAGAGAGGAGTCGACATCATGTCTAGTGGCAACGACAAACGTAGTCAACGGGATGCGAACCTGACCATTGCCACGTTACTGATCCTAGCGGGCGTGGTGGCCCTGGTGGCGCAGTTTGTGCGCATCCCCTTGGGGCGCTACATGTGGCCCTTTTCGGTGATCGTCCCTGGGGTGCTGCTGGTGGTGCTTGGGCTGGGTCTGCGCAACCAGGCTTCAGAGGGCCTGACAGTGTTGGGCAGTCTGGTGACCGGAGTGGGTATGGTGCTGTTCTTGCAGAACCTGACAGGACTCTGGGCCAGCTGGGCCTATAGCTGGGCCCTGATTGCCCCCGGTGCGGTGGGGTTGGGGCAGGCGGTATATGGCACCGTCAGAGACGACCCGGCCAAGGTGGCCGAGGGCTGGGGCAGCATGCGCGCTGGGCTGTGGATGTTTGTGGTGGGTTTTGTGTTCTTTGAGCTGGTGATCGGACTGTCTGGCTTTGGCCTCGGCAAGACAAGCTGGCCAATCGTGATCATTGTATTGGGCGCTGTGTTGCTGGTGCGTAGCATCGTGGGGCACAGTAGAGACTAGTGTGTGTGTGCGGTTGAACTTGAGTGCGCTCAGAGCGAGGTGTTGAGATGACACAGAACGACATACGACAAGAAGAGATGCGTATCAGCGGTCAGGAGCTGACCAACAAAGTCAAAGA
>ENA-UOXR01000174-UOXR01000174.1-bioreactor-metagenome-genome-assembly--contig:-NODE-174-length-82035-cov-6.889717_pt1 | contig 82035 bp, 64 predicted proteins | sample MGYA00238164_ERZ764825 | MGnify/ENA primary metagenome ERZ764825 (study PRJEB28920, sample SAMN05720171) | bioreactor metagenome | isolation source: Anaerobic biogas reactor | place: USA:Washington... | reverse complement strand
CAGGTCCACCAGGGCCGCCAGGTCCACCAGGGCCGCCAGGTCCACCAGGGCCGCCGGGCCCACCAGGGCCACCCGGATTCTCTGGTTGCGTGCACCAGCTTACCAGGTAGCAGTTGGGCGTGAGATCGGTGGTCAGGTATTTGAATGCTACGAAGCCGGTGGTGGTGACGTCATCGCGAGTGACGCTGACCTCGACCCAACGTAGGCCATTCCTGATGATGCCCTCGTCCAGGTCGCCGATGACCGTGACCTGCTCGCCGCACCGCAGAACCAAGAGCGTCTCTCCGCTTAGTCCGGCCTTTTCGCGAAGCCTCAACCCCCAGGCAGCCTTGACGGCATAGGTGTTGGTGGCATCGTCCGCCGCCACTGGCTCATCAGCCGTGGCCCAGATGGGTGCCGCCAAGACGATGAGCGTCGACAACAAGAGCAGTATCAAGAAACGCTTCATTTCCCCCCCTAGATGAGCAGACGCGATGCCACACCGTGCAACTCAACCTTGAGACAGAGGACCATCGGTCTGTGGCCATGATCTACGATGGAACACTGTCTCGACTTCAATTATACAGGAAACGCACATGGATGGACGACGAATCGGATGCCTCAACGTAAAAACCTGAAAGATGAGCGCCAAACATACCGTCGGTTTATGCCTGCCAGTGGCAACGACGGACACACTGGCAGCGGTTGTGGCGTCAGTGGTGTGCTGCTGCTTTGATATTTGCATCTATGGAAGAATCGTTGTATTCTACTGATGCGCTGGCTACGGCCGCAGCGCCGCAGTGAACTAGAAGCTCCGAGTTTCGTTCCCCGATCCTCTTCCGAGAGCGTCCAAAGACGAAAGCTCTGCCTCCAGGCCATCTGCACGGATCTCGTTCGCGACTGGACGTCCTCGCCAGCCCTAGGAACGATCCTTTCTCTTTCGGCCGCTCTCATCATGAAGGAAGCGATTCAGTGAACAAGAAACTCTATGTTGGTAATCTCTCGTACGACACCACCAGCGCTGGTCTTGAGGCTTACTTTGGCCAGGCCGGTGAAGTCGAAGAGGCCGTAGTGGTGCAAGACCGTGACTCGGGCCGTTCGCGCGGCTTTGGTTTTGTGACTATGGCCACCGAAGAGGCCGCCGCCGCTGCCATCCAGCAGTTTAACGGCACAAACCTCGACAACCGCACCATCAAGGTCAATGAAGCGAACCCGCCCCGCCCGCGCGAGCCGCGTGGTGGTGGCTTTGGTCGCTGGTAGGCTGCTCTAGCCACTGCAATGTCTTACGGCGCGTTGAGGAGGCGCCTCTAGACAGCAGTCGGCCCGATGCAAGCAGGGCGGCACGCGGAGATCATCCGCGTGCCGCCTTTTTTGCTATACGGCGCCGCTGGCTAGAGAACCTCAGGCTAACAGCTCGCTCAGCAATAGGCCATCGCGCGGAATGTACTGCCGCCACAGCGCCACCGATTCGCGCAACTCGCGCATGATCTTGTTAGGCGGGTCCATGCTAAGCGGAAAGATCTCGAGCGTGAGGTAGAGCGTCTCGCAGCGCGGTGGCAGGCCTGCGCTGGCCGGCGCTGCATAGCCGGCCGCCAACGCCTCGAGCACGCGCCGAGGCTTGATGACGCCTGTGGCGTTGTGCTCGGCAGTAAAGGGACTGTGAGCAGCATCGTGCCCCGTGCTCTGGCTGAGATGGATGATGGGCGAGTAGGGCCCCAAAGCCGTCAGCCAGGCATAGGGGGTGCTGTCACGCGGTTCTGCGAACATATGCGGGTAGTCCGCCAGTTGTGCGTCGAGTGCCGCCGCGGCTTCTTGCGGCGCCGCAACGCCGCGCACAAGTGCATCAAAAAGGTCATCCATGGTCTCGGGCCCGAGCCAGAGATCGAGAGGTTCGGCACCCTCTCTGGCTGCTGCGACAGCCGCTGTCAGCATGTCGATGGTGGGGCGGTAGCAAAGCGACTGCCCGCTGGCGTGGGTTACATCGACGGTCAGATAAAAGGGCACCCCTGCCGCGCGGTAGATGCGCCGCAGCAGTTCGGTCGAACCGGCGATGGTCCAGGGGGGCAGGTGTGGGCTGCGCATTTGCTCGAGGCCCAAAAACCCCGCGCCCACCTCAACGCCATAGCGGGCCAGGGAGGCCAGGTCATTCACCAGAGAGGCCTCGAGCTCTGCGTAGCGCGCTGGGTCGGCCAGCACCGGCTGCGAAATGGCATGACAGTAGAAGCCCATGCCGGCCCCCAACTCGGCGGCGATGCGGGTCATCGGCTTGAGCCAGTCATCGCGAAAGTGGGCTCGTACGCGCGCATCGGTGTGGGTGAGCCCCAGGGTGACGTAGGTGCCATGGCCAGAGTAGAGGTTGACCACACGCACCGCGTGTCTCTCTTCGGCCTCTCGCACCGCCGTAAGCCAATCGGTCATGGCGTCTGCTGGCAGGTGAAAGGGGTCGCAGTCGTTATCGGCGCTAGCTTCGACGCAGTTCAGACCCAGGTCATGGATGATGCGCGCCCAGTCGTCAGGGGCGACCCAGCGCTTGGACGCAAAGCAGTTGTCGATGGCGAGATAGATCCGTGGTGAGGTCATCGCTGCTCCTCGTCTACGAGCGTCACTGGCCGGAACATAACACCCCCGCCGGCCGCCTGTCAAGGCGACGCTTGACACCAGGGCCCGCCCGCGGTATGATCGTTTGCGGTCGTGCTAGACGGGGAGCTAGCGGTGCCCTGTACCCGTAACCCGCTATAACGGGGTTGAACTCCCTCTCTCGGCGCGGTGAGCTGGTTGTGTACAGACGCGTGCTGCGTTGATGGTTGGGTCCTGCGCGGCGCAGGCCTGTGAACCCCGTCAGGTCCGGGAGGAAGCAGCGGTAAGCAGACCCCTGTGGGTGACGTAGGGGCGCCTGGCCAGAGCAAGCTGGTCACCACAACTAGATGTCTGCGACAACAGAGGGTGCACGACCGTTGAGTGGACAGAGGCGGGCTGCCCTGCCTCTTTTTTTATTGGTGGTGGTGTGAAGCGTATCATAGTGATCGGTGGGGGAGCGGCCGGCTTGATGGCCGCCAGCGCCGCTGCCTCAGCTGGGGCGTCGGTGCTGTTGATCGAAGGAACCAGCCGGCTGGCCAACAAACTGCGGCTGACAGGCGGTGGGCACGCAAACCTGAGCCACGAAGGCGATCTGTCGGCGCATTTGGCGCACGTGCCCCGAAACCCCGCTTTCGCACAGCCAGCCTTAGCCGCCCTGGATGCCGCCTCACTGCGGGCGGCCCTGGCCGCCTGGGGGCTGCCCACCGTGGCCGATGAGCAAGGGCGGGTCTTTCCGGCCACACGCAATGCCCATCAGGTGGCCGCGGTGCTGCGTAACCGTTGCCTGTCACAGCAGGTGGGCTTTCGGCTGTCTTCTCCAGTAGACCAGATACTGGTGCAGCAGGAGGCTGTCACTGGCGTGAGGGTCGGCTCTCACCAGATCACAGCGGGCGCCGTGATCCTGGCCACTGGAGGGGCGTCTTATCCCGAGACCGGCTCAGATGGCAGTGGCCTGCGGCTGGCGTCTAGCCTGGGCCACAAGATCACGCCTCTGCAACCAGGGCTGGTGGGGCTCCATGTGATCTCTGAGGATACGGCGCCGCTGCGCGGCCTCTCGCTGCGCTCTGTGCCGGCCAGCATCGTGCAGCAGGGGCGCGCCCTGGGCAGTCGACGCGGCGATCTGCTCTTTACTCAAGACGGCCTATCTGGGCCGGTAGTGCATAACCTATCGCTGTTGCTCGAGCCAGCGCCGTGCCATGCCCAGCTTCACCTGCACCTCCTGGCGCTGCAGGGCTTTGACAGCGAGCAGGCGCGGCAGGTGGCGGCGGGCGCTGCTCAAAAGGCGTGGCACTCCCTGCTCTTGCCCAACGTACCCTCGCGACTGCAGCGGTATGTGGCCGAGCGGTTGGGTGTTAGTTTGGGCGCACCGTGGCGCTCGCTCGGCGCCGCGATGCAGGCGCGCATGCTGGCCCTGACCGAAGCGCTCCCCTTTGAGGTGAACGTGGTCGCACCGCTTGAGCGCGCCATGGTGACACTGGGTGGCGTAGATGTCACTCAGGTAGACCGCAACACAATGGCATCTCTGCTGGTGCGTGGCCTCTACCTGGCTGGCGAGGTGCTCGACGTCACGGGCGAATCGGGTGGCTATAATCTGCAGCTGGCGTTTTCAACCGGCTATCTGGCCGGCCAGAGCGCGGTGGCGACGCTGTGAGCCCATCACCTGACCGCCCCGACTGGCGTGCGTGGACGTTCGCGCTGCTGGCGCTGCTGGCCTCAGCCTGGAAGCTGGTGGTGCTGGCGGGAGTGGCGGCCAGCCTGGTAGCCCTGGGCATGCTCTATGCCGCGTCGGGCCGCACGGTGCAGGTGCGGCTAGATGGGCACACCTATGCCTGGCGCACGCATCGCTCGTCGCCCGAAGCTGTGCTGGCCGAGTTGCCCTTGACTGTGCGCGAGGCGGATCGCATTGTTCTGCCCAGCGCAGAGGGTCTGCTGGCAGGGCAGCCGATGATTCTGGACCTGGCTCGGCGTGTCCGCATCCGCCACGATGGTACAGTGACGGTGGTCGACACTCAGGCCGAGACGATGGGCGAGATACTGACCGAGGCGGGCATCGTCCTCAGCGCCCAAGACTGCATCTTGGTGGATGACCGCTGTGCCTCAAGCGAGCAGCCGTTGCCTGTGCAGCCAGCCAAAGACGGACTCGCTGAGGCTATCACTGCCTGGCGAGGCCCGTTTGACGTCAGTTTGCGCCGTGCACGGCAGATTACCGTCGTTGATGGCGCCCAGGCTACAGGGCCGTACACAACTGCGGCCACCGTGGGTGAGGCGTTGGCCGAACTGGGCGTGAGGCTGTACGAGGGAGATCTCGTTTACCCAGACCTTGGCAGTGGCATCGCTCAAGGCACGCGTATCACCATTGCCCGTTCGCTTCCGGTGGTGCTCGAGGCCGATGGTGTTGCGCAGTTGATGCGCACCCGTGCGAATACGGTGGCAGAGCTGCTCGTCGAGGCTGGCGTGCAGTTGGCGGGTGAGGACTATGCTGACCCTTTGCCCGAGGCGCGCCTGATCAGCGACATGCGTGTTCAGGTGGTGCGCGTGTATGACGAGTACTATGTCGAAGAAGTCCCCGTGCCCTACGAGACACGCTGGGAGCCCAACAACGAGCTCGAGATCGACCAACAGCAGATTGTGCAGTGGGGCAGCGAGGGCGCACGGCGCCGCCAGGTGCGCGTGCACTATGAGAATGGTCAGGAGGCCCATCGTTCTGAAGAGGAGGAGTGGATCGCTCGCGAGCCCACCGATCGCATCATCGAGTATGGCACCGGCATCGTGCTGCGCGAGGTGGAGACGCCGAATGGCACGCTGACCTACTGGCGCAAGATCCGCATGCTGGCCACCTCGTATAGCGCGGCTACCGCTGGCGTGCCGCGTAGCGCGTCATACTATGGGCGCACACGCCTGGGCTGGGAGGCTCGCTTTGGCATTGTCGCCGTGGACCCGCGTGTGGTCAGGCTCGAATCAAACCTGTATGTTCCTGGCTACGGCGCGGCTGTGGCTGGTGACACGGGTGGCGGCATCATCGGGCGGCGCGTTGATCTGTGCTATGATGACCACAACCTGGTAGACTGGTACAAGTGGATCGACGTGTATCTGCTGGCCCCCGCGCCGCCCGCCAGCCAGATCAACTGGATTCTGCCCAACACCCCGCGGGAGCGCGAATGATGGATGACGTCAGAGGTCTGTTAGCCCGCTATGGCCTGGCGCCGTCCAAAGGGCTGGGCCAGAACCTGCTCATCAGCCCTACGGTGTATACGCGCATTGTCGAGGCGGCCGAGCTCTCACCGAGCGATGCCGTGCTCGAGATCGGCCCTGGCCTGGGCACGCTGACTCGCAGGTTGGCGGCCCGTGCGGGCGTGGTGGCTGCCATCGAGCTGGACCGCAAGATGGTGGCGGTGCTCGAGCAAGAGCTGGCCGGCGTAGACAACGTACACATCATTGCGGGTGACGCCCTCGAGCTTGACCCTGCAGAGACGCTGCGGTGCGTGGGCGCAGACCTGTCGGGTGGCTACAAGGTTGTGGCCAACCTGCCGTACTATATTACCTCTCGCGCGTTGCGGCACCTGTTGGCTGAGAGTGATCGCCCCCGTTTGCTGGTGCTGATGGTGCAACGCGAAGTGGCCGACCGCCTGCGTGCCGGCCCAGGGGAGCATAGTCTGCTATCTTTGAGCGTACAGGCGTTTGGCAGTGTTGAACAGGTGTGCCGCGTGCCGGCGAGCGCCTTTTATCCGGCGCCCAAGGTGGCATCGGCAGTGGTGCGCATTGCCGTCGACGAGCGCCCCGCTATCGATAGTGCACTGCAGCCCGCCTACTTTCGGGTGCTACGAGCGGGCTTTGGGCAAAAGCGCAAGCAGCTACACAATAGCCTGAGTGCCAACCTCGCGCTACCGTCTGGCCGCGCCCACCAGCTGCTGGTGCAGGCGGGCATTCCACCAACAGCGCGTCCCCAGTCACTGTCGCTCGAGCAGTGGCGCGCACTTGCCCGGGCGTTTGTCGACGAAGCCCGCTAACACTTTGGCGAACAACTGACGCTATGTTATCCTATTCACTTGGCGGTGCTCTCATGCGGGCGCCGTGCCCTGGCGAATCGTTCTCTGGAGTTGCACGCTTTGCTAGACCAGCTTGTACATAACGGTGTTGTGGTGCCCCCAAAAGAGCCGTGGCGCAGGCTCTCTATCTCTGCTCGCGGGCAGCGCATCGCACTGACGCCACATCAGGAAGAGATGGGGCTCGCTTTTGCGCGCAAGAGCGGCACGCCCTATGTCGAGGATCACGTATTCATTGAGAACTTTATGCGCGACTGGAGCGACGATCTGGGCATTTCGCCTCCACTCAAGCTGGACGAGATCGATCTGTCCGAGTTGCAGGCCGTAGTTGCTGGTGAGCGCGCTGCCAAAGAGGCGCTCACGCCAGAGGAGCGCAAAGCGCTGGCAGCTGCGCGCAAAGCAGAGCGCGAAGCTGCCAAGGCGCGCTATGGCTATGCGATTGTCAATGGGCAGCGTGTCGAGCTGGGAACCTACATGGTCGAGCCGAGTGGCATCTTCATGGGCCGAGGGCAGCACCCTCTTCGCGGTCGCTGGAAAGAGGGCGCGGCGGTGAGCGACATCACCCTCAACTATGGCCCCAACCCTGAAGAGATGCAGGGGGGCTGGGCCGAGGTGGTATGGCAGCCCGATTCGCTGTGGGTGGCCCGCTGGAAAGACAAGCTCACTGGCAAACTAAAGTATATCTGGCTCAGCGACACCGCGCCTATCAAGCAGGAGCGCGAAGAGCAAAAGTTCGACAACGCCTTGACGCTCGCCGCCGAGATCAAAGCGGTGCGCCGCCATATCCGCAAGGGCCTCGACAGCGACGATGCCAGGACTCGGCAGATTGCCACGGCCACCTACCTGATCGACGCCCTGTGCCTGCGTGTGGGCGACGAGAAGGATTCAGACGAGGCCGACACCGTTGGCGCCACCACGCTGCGGCGTGAGCATCTGACCTTTCACGACGACGGCTCTCTCGAGTTCCGCTTCCTGGGCAAAGACTCGGTGGCATGGCACAAGATGCTCAAGCCGGACAAGCGGGCGTTACGCAATCTTCGCGCGCTGGCGGGTGCCGATGGCGATAGCGGCGGAGCGGCCGATGGCTCACAGCAGCTCTTTCCAGATGTGACCAGCGGCCACGTGAACACATTCCTCTCCGAGGTGATCCCAGGGCTATCGGCCAAGGTGTTCAGAACACACCACGCTACGCAGGCCGTGCGCCAGAGCCTGGAAAAGTCAGGCGTCACAAAGCCCGACCCCGACTATGCCAAGTGGCGGGCAGCCAGCCTGGCCAACCTGGCGGCGGCTGAGCTGTGCAATCACACCAAGCAAGTCAGTGGCAGTTGGCAGAACACGGCCAAGCGCTATGAACAGCGCATCGCTCGTGGCAAAGAGCGTGTGGCTCGCGCCCAGGCCCGCGTCGCAGAGCAGCGTGAGCGCCTGACGACTTTGCAGGCCGAGGCCAGCGCACGGCAAGAGGAGGCCGGTTCACTCGAGGCGGCGCAAAAGGTCGTGGCGCGCTATACCAAGCGCATCGCTGCGGCGCAAAAGCGCATCGAGACCGCCGAAGGCTCAGCCCAGCGGGCGCAAGATGCCCTGGGTAAGGTGCGCGCCCAATTCGAGATCGCCCGACAGAAGCGCACCTGGAACACCAGCACCAGCCTCAAGTCATATATCGACCCACGTATCTACCATCGCTGGGGCGAGGCTGTGGGCTATGATGTGCTGTCTAGCTACTATCCCAGTACCTTGCAGCGCAAGTTTGCCTGGGTGCGCGGCTCAGATGAGGCCGATGACGGCCAGGCTGAGGTAGCGTTGACCATCCGGCCCTGTCTGCCTGGGGATCTGGTGGCTGTGGCGGCCTTTTTCGAGCGCGTTAGCGACGAGTACGCCGATCTGGCGTTGCCCACACAGCCAGCCGATGTGGCCAGGCGCTTTATGCCGCGCCTCAACGATGCCTGGCGTGCAACGCGCATCGTCCTTGGAGAGGAGCGCGAGGTGCTGGGCTTTATCGCCGTAGGGCCGCCGTCTCAGGACGTCCCCCGCCGCCTGGACATCTTTATCGTGCTCGATGTGGACGTGCGCCCGCATGGCCTGGCCTATCGCGTCGCCAGCGAGGTCGAAGCGTGCATCGAGGCCTATGATGTGCAGCACCCGAGGCAGCGGCGCGACCCCGAGACGGCGCTTTGGCCGCAAGACCGCGCCTGGCTCGCCTATGCTCCGGAGCTTGAGCAGGCCTTGGCGCTGAGTGAGCGCCCGCAGGAAGACGCTGACGAGGACTAGACGCCGGCAGCGATGCGTCGCAAGAGCTCGTCGATCGGGCGAAGGTCAGCGACGATGTAGTGGGCGCCAGCGGCGATGAGACGCTCGCGCTTCCAGGGGTCCAGCTGCCCCGGATGCGCTTCGTCGCTTGCCACCCCCACAGCGATGCCCCCGGCAGATCGGGTGTTCTCGATCTCGACATAACCATCGCCAAAGGTGACGAGCGAGAGAGGCGCCACCTGATGGCTGCGCAGAATATCGGCGATGACGCGAGCCTTGGAGTAGTTGCGCCAGTCGGCGATGGCACCATGGATGGCCACAAAGGCGTCGGCCACGCCCAGCAACCTGGCCTCGCGGCGAACGTCGTCCACGTCGGTGCCACTGGCGAGGTAACAGGTGAGCCCAGCGGCCCGCAACGTGGCCAGCGCAGAGCGTGCGCCCGGCAGCAGGTAACGCTCGGCGGGCTCGTGGCCGTTCTCCACGGCCTCCAGGCGTGCGGTGATGTGCGCCAGCAGCCGCTCTTGATAGATCGCCTTGTAGGCTTCGGGCGTTGCGGCGCTGCCGCCGCGCTGGGCGACAGCCCCAGCCAGCCAGATCATCTGGTGGATGGTTTGGATGCCAGTCGAGGCCGCGATATAGTCGTTGACGGTATGCTGCAGGTTCGCCGCGGGCTCGGCGTTGGGGCACGCAGATAGCGTCTCGATCATCAAAGGCGCCATGACCGTTTGCCAGCCCTGGCGCAACAGCGACAGCGTGCCATCGAAATCGAAAAGAGCATAGCGCAACTGGGTGCCGCGTGGCGGCGCTGAGACGGTTTCTATCGTTGTAGACGACATAGGGCCTCGCCCGGTGCATGATGGACCGATGCTACCTGCGTCGGTGCGCCAGGTCAACTGAGACCAATGGCCCTGGCAGCCCTGTTTTGGCGTCATTTTGCACTGTGCTATAATCCTAGTTTGTGACATTTGGAAAGGTGGTGACCCGCATGGTCGAAAACCAGGTGGTCGACAAACTGAGCGGTTGGAACGCAGAGCCGACGATCCCCGAACTGCGCCCCGGTGACACCGTGCGGGTGCATGTGCGCATTGTTGAGGGTGGACGCGAGCGCGTGCAGGTCTTTCAAGGCGTGGTAATGCGCATGCGCCATGGCAAAGAGTATGGCACCTTTACCGTGCGCCGCATTGCGGCCCATGGCATCGGCGTCGAGCGCACCTTTTTGCTGGCCTCGCCGCGCATCGAGCGCGTCGAAGTGGTGCGTCGCGCCAAGGTGCGTCGCGCGCAGCTCTACTTTTTGCGCAAGTACCGCGGCAAGGCCGCGCGCCTCAAGGAAGATCGCTCGGGCCTGAACTCTGGCAAGTGAGCCTCTGATCTGGTAGGAGGCGAAGGGTGGAGCAGATCCCCGGCCTGGCGTTCGAACGCGCTGCCTGGGAGCAGGGCCATCGCCTCATTGTGGGTATTGATGAAGCCGGCCGCGGCGCATGGGCAGGGCCCGTCGTCGCGGCCGCTGTCGTTTTACCTTCGGTCGATGACAGCCTGCTGGCGCGCCTGAGCGGTGTGCGCGACTCCAAGTTGCTGTCTGCGGCGCAGCGCGAGCGCTGTTATGGCGAGATCATGATGGTGGCCAGAGCGGTGGGCGTCGGGTCTAGCGCTGCGGACGAGATCGATAAAGTGGGTATTGTGCCTGCCACCCGTGCCGCCATGCTGCAGGCAGTGGATCAGCTCTGTATCGCGCCTGACTTTTTCCTCATCGACGCGCTTACGCTGCCTGTAGACCGCCCGCAGCGCGGCCTCATCAAGGGCGATCGCCACTGCCTGTCCATCGCCGCTGCCTCGATCATCGCCAAGGTGACGCGAGACCGTTGGATGGTGGCTCAGTCGGCAGCCTGGCCCGCTTTTGGTATGGCCCGCAACAAGGGCTATGGCACGCCCGAGCATCGCCGCGCCCTCGATCTGCACGGCCCTACTGCCATTCATCGCTACAGCTACGCTCCTGTGCGGCTGGCTGTCGAGGCCCGTCATGGTTAGCCTTACCACACCGATCACCGAGGCGCCGCTGGCGGTCCTCGATGTCGAAACCACGGGCCTGCACCCCGAGAACGGCGACCGGGTGGTCGAGGTGGCCGTGGCGCGCTCGGTGGGCGGTGAGGTCCTTGAGACATTCGTCAGCCTGGTCAACCCTGAGCGGCCCATTGGTCCGAGTGCGATGCGCGTGCATGGCATTACTGATGCCATGGTGGCGGTGGCGCCCCGCTTCGCTGACGTGGCTGACGAGGTGCTACGCCTGCTCTCGGGCGCCATCATGGTGGGGCACAACGCCCCGTTCGACCTCGGTTTTGTGTCAGCAGAGCTGTTCATAGCCGGTCGGGCCATGCCACGGCTGGTGGCGCTCGATACGCTGCGGCTGGCGCGCCACCTGTACACGCTGGGCAGCTATGCTCTTGGCGCTGTGTCGGCCGCCATGCAGGTGTATGTCGATACGCCGGCGCACCGCGCCCTGGCCGATGTGCTCTTGACCCACGGGGTGTTGCAGGTCATCATTCAAGACCTGTGGCCCGAGGGCATCTGCACCGTGCAAGACTATGTGCAGGTGCAGGGTGGCGGCCTGGAGTTTGGCGCCGTGGCTCCAGAGCGCGTGCCGGGGCCCATCCGGCAGGCGCTGGCCGAGGGCAAGATGCTTTGGATCGCGTATGCCAGTGAGGGCGGCCAGCAGACGAGGCGCATCGTCAGACCATTGCAGGTGATCGAGCGCCCCACGGGCCTCTATCTCGATGCCTACTGCCAGCTGCGCCAGGCGCGGCGCACCTTTCGCCTCGACCGTATCATCGAGATGGACGTCATCGCGCGTTTTTAGCAGAGAGGCGGGTTCATGCCCGAGACGCCCGACCTGGTCGTAATCGCACGCTATCTGCAAGAGCGGGTGGTTGGCCTGCGGATCCAGGCGGTGCGTGAGTTCCGCCCGCTGGCGTTACGCGTGCTCACGCCAGATCAAGATGCCTCGCTCTTTTGTGTGGGGAGACAGATCGTCGCCGTCACTACGCGTGCCAAGTTCCTGCTGCTGACGCTCGACGACGCCCGCTACATCGCCATCAACTTTATGCTCGCTGGCGCGCTGCGGCATGGCACCCCAGAGCAGCCCATCCGTAAGCGCGACTATGTCGCCTTTGTGCTCGATGACGGCAGCGAGCTGCGCTATCATGATCCGCGTGGCATGGGCAAGGTCTATCTCTGCACCGATCTGGATGCGGTGCCCGGCCTCAGCGGAGTAGGGCCAGATGCGCTCGCACCCGAGCTCACGCTCGACGTTTTTCGGGCTCGCCTGCGCTCACACCGCGGCGAGCTCAAAGGCGTGCTGACCCGCGGGGCGCTGGTAGGCGGCATCGGCAACGCCTATACCGACGAGATCCTCTTTCGCGCCGGCATCTATCCCTTTCGGCGCGTCCATACGCTCACAGCAGACGAGGTCGAGGCGCTCTATGAAGCCATGCGTGCTGTGCTGCATGAGGCCATTGCTGTGTTGGGCGAGCGCATGGGCGACGAGATCGACGTCAGGGTGCGCGATTTTCTGGCGGTGCACAACAAGCCCGGGCAGCCCTGTCCGCGCTGTGGCCGCCCCATCTCTGAGGTCAAAAGCGGGCAACGTGCCACCAACTTTTGTCGGCACTGCCAGCCAGGTAGCCTGATCCGTCAGTGAGCTTGGCGAGGCCACGCTGGGCGGGTATAATCTGTGTGGCCTCGCTCAACAACAGGGGATGGCATGGCCCGATTGAACTGGCAGGCAAGAATCGCACAGCTCCGCCGCGATCAGCACATCAACATCTCTGAACTCACCTGGCGTGTGGCCGATCTACTGATCGAGGCGATCTCGGCGCATAGCGCTGGCAGCGTCAGCGGCACGCGGCGCTGGCTGCTCGATATCGGCCGTCAGGTGATCGCCGCCAAGCCAGCGGCAGCGCCCGTGTTTCGCCTGGTGAACGGCATGCTCTGGTCGGCCGATGGCGCCGACAGCGCTGGCGACGTCCGTCGCGCAGCCATCGAGCATCTTGTGGCCTACGAGGCCAGCGTCGAGCAATCAACAGCACGGCTGGTGTTACAGGTCAGCGAAGCATTGGCTCCATACCGACGCCTGATGGTGTATGCGGGGGGAGACATTGCTCGCCGGGCCCTGATGATGATAGCGACCATGCGGCCCGACAGCCCGCCACAGCTCTACTGCAGCGAAGAGCGCCCTGGCTTTACAGGGTTGGCGCTGGCAAGCGAACTCGCGGCCGCTGGCCTGCCGGTGACCATCGGCATCGATCTGGCTTTGTTTGGCTGGCTGCCGCGCATGCCCGTGCTGGTGGTGGGGTGCGAGGCGCTCTCGCGCATGGGCCTGGTGGGGCGGCTGGGCACCGCTCCCCTGGTGGCCCTGGCGCGCGAACTCGAGCTGCCTGTGCTAGCCATATGCCCCGGTAACCGCATGCTGCCTGAGGAGTATGCTGTGGATATCGCCGCTGCTCAGGGCGACCCGGCCCAGATCATGTCTACCGCTGACGACAATTTGACGGTGAGCAACGCACAACTCGACATAACGCCGCTCGAGAGCATGACGGCCGTCATCTCAGAAGGCGGGGCCCTGGCTGGCCCAGAGCTGCGCCAGGCCCTGGCTGAGATACACATCTACCCCGGCCTGCGCGGCTAACGCGCAGACGCGCGATGGACGGTTGATCCCCGGAATACGAGGTTCGATGGAACTCGGTACAGTTGAACATGTAGACATTGAGCAAACGATGCGCTCGGCATACCTCTCGTACGCCATGAGCGTCATCACCGCGCGAGCCCTGCCCGACGTGCGCGACGGCCTCAAGCCAGTGCAGCGGCGCATCCTCTATGCTATGAACGATATGGGCCTGCGGCACGATCAGCCCACGCGCAAGAGTGCCCGTATTGTGGGCGAGGTGCTGGGCAAATACCATCCGCATAGCGACACCGCTGTCTATGACGCCATGGTGCGTATGGCCCAGGATTTCGCCATGCGCTATCGGCTCGTCGATGGCCAGGGCAACTTTGGATCCATCGATGGCGACGAGGCTGCGGCTATCCGCTACACCGAGGCGCGCCTGACGGCCCTCGGCGAGGAGATGCTCACCGACATCGGCGCCGAAACTGTCGATTTCGTCGATAACTTTGATGGCTCACTGCAAGAGCCGGTGGTGCTGCCCGCCAAGCTGCCGAACCTATTGGTGAACGGAGTGGGCGGTATCGCTGTGGGTATGGCCACCAACATCCCGCCTCACAACCTGAGCGAGGTGGCTGATGCGGTGGCCTTTCTCATCGACAACTACCAGCGTGCCGACGATGTGATGCTCGACGAGCTGATGCGCTACATCCCCGGGCCAGACTTTCCTACCGGCGGCACGATTCTGGGCGATGAGGGTATTCGCCAGGCTTATGCCACTGGCAGGGGGCGCGTTGTCATGCGGGCACACGCCCACATCGAAGAGCTCTCTGGCGGGCGCACGGCCCTCATCGTCACCGAGTTGCCCTACCAGGTCAATAAAGCGAACCTGGTGAGCCGCATCGCCTCACTGTTTCGCGAGGGCGTCATCGAGGGCGCGGGCGACCTGCGTGACGAGTCAGATCGCAACGGCATGCGCATCGTGATCGAGCTCAAGCGGGGCGTCGAGTGGCAGCCGGTGCTGGCGGCGCTGCTCAAGCGCACGCAGATGCAGGCCACCTTTGGCGTCAACATGCTGGCGTTGGTCGACGGAGAACCGCGCACCCTCTCGCTCAAGCGCGTATTGCTGCACTACATCGACCATCGCGCTGTCGTCATCGAGCGTCGCACCCGCCACGAGCTGGCGCGCGCCGAAGCTCGTGCCCATATCCTCGAAGGCCTGTTGCGCGCCCTGGACGAGTTGGACGCGGTCATCGCCACCATTCGCAAGTCTCGCACTGCAGACACGGCACGCGCCAACCTCATCAAAGAGTTCAAGTTTACCGAGGTTCAGGCGCAAGCCATCCTCGACATGCAGCTGCGCCGGCTGGCAGCGCTGGAGCGCCGTCGCCTGGAAGAAGAGTATCAGGAGATCAAGGCGCTCATCAAGAGTCTGCAAGAGCTGTTGGACAGCCGCAATGGCATCCTGGCGCTGGCCAAGGACGAGTTGCTGGAGTTGAAAAAGCGCTTTGGCGACCCGCGACGTACGCGCATCATGCGAGAGGCCTCTAGCGACGGGCTGTCGGCCTCTGACCTGGTGCCCAACGAGGCGGTCATCGTCGGTGTGACAGCCGCCGGCACCCTTCTGCGCTGGCCGGTGGCGGCCTTTGCCGCCAAACGCGGCGGCGTGCGCACGGCCTTTCCCTCAGAGGCGGCTCTGGCGTTGCTGACGATGACCACGCAGCAACAGGTGGTGCTGGTGACCAATCGGGGCCTGGCTGCCGGCCTGCCAGGCCACCAGTTGCCAGACAGCGCACAGCAGCCAGGCGGCACCCCCATCGCCGACCTGCTGCGGATGCCCGCTGATCAGCGCCTTGTTGGGGCATTGTCGCTCGACGGGCTAGAGGGGTATCTCTGCCTGGCCACTCGTCAGGGCACGGTCAAACGACTGGCGCTCAGCGACCTGGCTGGCCTGACACGCGACTTTGGCGAGGTCATGGGCGGGCTGGGTGACGACGAGGTGGTGGGCCTGGTGTGCACCGATGGCAAGGCCGACCTCCTGCTGGCTTCGGCGCAGGGCAAGGCGATCCGCTTTTCCGAGGAGTCGGTGCGGGCCCAGGGGCTCGGAGCCAGCGGCATGAAGGGCATGGATCTCAAGGGCGACGATACCCTGGCGGGCATTGCCGCCCTATCAGAGCAGACGCAGGTGGTGATCGTCACCGAGCGAGGTTTTGGCAAACGCTCGCCTGGCGCTGAATACAGCGCACAGGGGCGCGGTGGCCAGGGCGCGGCGGCGATGGACGCGTCCAAACTGGACGTATGCGGCCCCGTGGTAGGCGTGGTGGCTGTCGATCTCGACGACGCCATCGCACTGGGCACCGATCAGGGGATCAATGTGCAGCTCTCGGTGCGCGACGTGCCGGCTACCGCGCGCGCCAGTTGGGGGCGCATCGTGACGCGCACTGGCCGCAATGCGCTGGTCGAGCTCGCCAAGAGCGACCGCGTGACCACGCTGGTGGCCGTGCGGCTGGGCAAGGGCCAGCCCTCTGGCGACGACGATGAGCAGACCTCACCGTCACCAGCAACTGCCAAGGCGCCAGATGGGCGTACGACGCCCAGGCCCGCCGTAGAGGCCAACCAGAAGGTCTCTGGCGACGCCACGTCCAAGCCCTCGCCGCGCCGCCGGAAGGCGACGCCCAGGGGCAAAGATGCTGCAACGCCTGCAGAGCCCACCTCAACGCGCCGCCGGACCGCGCGCAAACCCGCCGACGCGACCACGCCTGCACCAGAGGCGCCGCCCGAGGCTGCCAAGCCCTCACCGCGCCGCCGGAAGGCGACGCCCAAGAACGACGATGCCGCAACGCCTGCAGAGCCCACGCCAACGCGCCGTCGGACCGCGCGCAAACTTGCCGACGCGACCACGCCTGCACCAGAGGCGCCGCCCGAGGATCAGCCACCCAAGCCCCCTCGTCGCACACCCACGCGTCGCGCGCCGCAGCGGCGAACCCCCTAGGAGGAGCGGCCTGTGGCCAAATGGAAACGTGTAGCGCTCATCATCCGCGTTGTGGCCGGCCTGGTGCTGGCTGGCGTGCTCGGCTTTGTCATCTATCAGCTCTATGACTTTTACAGCGGACGGCTCGGCAACTCGCCCGTGCGGGTGACACAGGACTATTTCGAGGCGCTGGGCCGTGGCGATTTCGAGCGGGTCTATGAGCTGACCGATCCTGCCTCGCTGTATACGCTGTACGGTCGGCGTGTTACCAAAGAGGAGGTGTTCAGCGCGCTCAGTCGGGTGACCGGCAGCCCCCCTCGGCAGTTCAACAGCATCACCGTCACACGCGTGGCACGCCACCGCGACCGTTACTATATGCAGGTGGCGCTGTCAGCGGCCAGCGGGGGGAGTACGCGCTACACGGTTCAGGTGGTGCGGGTGGGCACGCTCTGGCGTGTCTCCTTTCCCTTTGGGCTGGCGCCCTGAACGCCGGCATGGACGGAGGGCCTGACGTGAACCTCAAATCGCTCCTGGCCCGCGGACGTGGCCCTACACTCGAGTTTGTGCTAGAGCCCGACGCTCGCACCCTGGCCGAACACATTGTGGCGTTCGCCAACGGCGCGGGAGGCACCATCGTGGTCGGTGTCACCGAGCGAGGGCGGGTAGACCCCAATGCCGCCGAGCTGTTCGAGCCAGTGTTGGGCGGTGCGTTGGCGCTCTGCCGTCCACCCTTTCGGGCCATCGATTTGCCCGAGTGGCGCGTCGAAGAGTCTCCTGAAGGGCAGGTGGCCACCATCACAGTGCGCCCCACTGGCTATCGCATGACCGTCGAGGGGCGTGTGCTGGTGCGCTCGGGCAAGCTGAATGTCGAGGTGAGCCCCGAGCGCGAGTTGCGCGGCCGTCTTGAGCCCGAGCTGCAGAGCGCTGAGGAGCGCGCTGTGCCGGGCGCTACTCTGGCCGACCTCGACGAGGCTATTCTGGACGAGTATCAGCGCAATCGCATTCGCCGCGGACCGCGGGGAGAGGTGGTTACCCGAGGCGAGTTGCTCCGCGAGGCGGGCGCTGTCGATGCCGAGGGCAACATCACCACGGCGGGCCTGCTCCTCTTTGGCAAGAACCCTGACTACTTTATGCCGCAGGCTGGCGTGGTGCTGGTGCGCTTCAAGGGAAGCGACGTGGGCGCGGGCGTGGCGGCCGGCGAACGCTATGCACGGCGTGTTGAGGTGACGGGGCCTGTGGCGCGGCAGGTGGAGCGTACCTGGCAGGTGCTCTCTGAGGAGCTACGCCAGGCGGCCGTGACCAACGGCCTGGCGCGCGAAGAGCGCTATGCCTACCCCGTTGAGGCCGTGCGTGAGGTCGTGGTCAATGCCATCTGCCACCGGGACTATGCCATCAGCGGCCAACGCATCGAGATCCGCCTCTTTGATGACCACATGGAGGTGATCTCGCCAGGCGGCCTGCCAGGCCACATCACCCTCGATAACATCGTCGAAGAGCACTATTCGCGCAATCCGCGGATTGTGCGCGGGCTGTACTACTGGGGCTATATCGAAGAGCTGGGCCTGGGCATGGATATCGTCTATGACGCCATGCGCCGCGACCATCATCCCGAGCCAGAGTTGCGGGCCACGCCGCGCTCTTTTACGGTGACCCTGCGCTGCACCGTCGACCAGTTCGAGCGGGAATATGGCCAGGATCTCAGCCCGCGGCAATTGCGCGCCCTGCGCTATCTGTCTACCCACGACATGATCACGAACAGCGACTATCGCGAGCTGTGCCCCGAGGTCTCGGCCGAGACGGTGCGTCTTGACCTGCGCGATCTGGTGTCGCGCGGGATTCTGCTGCGGGTGGGTGACAAGCGGGGCACCTACTATGTGCTCAAGTAGGGCGCGGTTCTGGGCCGCTTTGCTGGCGCTATGGCTGGTGGCTGCTTGCACCGGCGAGCAAGAGCCGCTCAGCCAAGCCCTGCCCACGCCAACGCCTCGGCCCACGCCGCAGGCCACCCTCTCTGATGCGCTCGCAGGTGCGCGTTTTGCCATCTATCTTGATAAAGAGCTGCTCGCCATTGAAGATCTGGCTGTGCAAGATACCGAGGCTGGCCTCGTGATCCGCAGTGAGGTCACCACCCCATATGATGTGCAGCGGCGCAGCCTGCTGCTCTCGGGTGCAGAGACGCCATTGCGCTATGAGCTCGAAGAGCGGGTCGGTGGTGCTCGCAGTCTCTGGGTGGCTGAGCGAGACGATGGCGGCTTGACGCTGCTGGCCGATGACCTCAATTGGCCGCTGCCCGTGGTGCAGAAGGACGTCGCACCGGCAGCCACCACGTTTATCGAGGGCCGGCCCTCGGCGTTGCCCTATGCGCTGCTGGCCTGGCAGCAAACGGCGCCAGCCGAAACTGCGGGGCAGGCGCTGTATCTGCTCGACCTCACCACGCCCCTGGCGGTGGTGGTCCCTCTGACTGTGGGGTCGGGCGGCGCCACCACAGGCGAGCTGATCGGAGCCGAAGGCTATCACGGCAGCGCGCCCGCGGCGCTGAACCCCGAGTTCGACTTTTGGGTGCGCGAGCGCACGCGGCTGCTATTGCGTGTGCGTGTGGCCAACTACCAGCCTGGGCACTCGGCGTCACTGGCCTGGCCAGCGCTGGCCGGAGGGCATACGTTGACCATTGAACGCGTGTCTCAGCTGCCCGCGCTGTCGGCGCCCGATCCCGAAAGCCAGGTCAGTGGTGGTGTTAGAGCCGAGCAGGTGCAGTTCATTGACGCCTTGGGCAATGAGCGCACCGCCTGGCTGCAGCTACCTGACGGTCCTGGGCCGCATCCCGCAGCGCTGCTCGTGGGGCCCGAAGGATTGCGCGTCCCCTGGCGTGGCGGCGCGGCGCTCGTTGCTCAAGGTTGGGCGGCGTTGAGCTATGCGCCTCGGGGTCTCGCTGGGCCTGAGGTGCGCTATGCGCGTGGTGAATACCAGGGCTGGGGCGCCGATGCCGTTGCTGCTGCCCAGGCGCTGGGCCGGCGCAGCGACATCTCTGGCGTGGTGGCTGTTGGCTGGCGCGAGGGTGCCCTGGTGGTGGCGCAGGCACTGGCGCTAGACGAGGCTGCCCTGGCTGGCGCCGTGCTGCTCGACCCGCCCGTGGGTCCGATCTTTCCCGCTGCACTTGAGTGGCGCATCGAGCACGAGCTGGCGCCTGCTCTGGCATGGAACCCCGACCAGGTGCTAGCCTACCGTGCGCTCACCCTTGACCGCGGCCGAGATTGGCTGTTCGACGATGCCGATGAGATCACCTCCGTCGGCCGTCGCATCGATGTGAGCTATCTGCGCACCTATAATGACACCACACTCGCGGACCTGCTAGGGGCGGCCGAGTCGCCCGTGCTGCTTCTTGCCGATCCGTCGGGCCGGTGGACGTCGCCCGATGCCGCCACCGTGCTCGCCGAGCAACTTGGTGCGCTGGGTCGAGGGCAGATGCAGGCCCCTGCAGTTACGGGGGCGCTGTTCGCTCCGCAGAGCGAGGAGCTGAGCGACCAAGCGGCGACGCTGATCGTCTCATGGCTACAACGGTTGCCCTAAACCGCTGGCTGTGCCTGCTCTACAGAGCACCGTAGCAGCGGCCACTGGTCATCCAGCGCCGCGAACACCGCCTCTACCGTGAGCTGCGAGGGGGCTGCAAAGAGATGAGTGTGGCAGGCGCAATCAGAGGCGCCAATGGGGCGAGTGCTGCGCGCGATGCCGGGCCAGGCCGCCACCATGTGTGCCCAGGCGCACTCGAGCCGCGATGGGCTAGGGTGGCACCAGGCCTCGACGAGGGTGGCAGCCTGCAGCACATGGTCGATGTGCCAGTGTAGCGCCTTGTCTCGGCGGGCGTGGCGCTCTAGCCGAGGGGCCAGCCCGCCCAGAGCACTGCCCACGTAGAGCAGCCAGCCAGCGGGCAGCGTGCACAGTCCCAGCGCGCCCACCCGGGCAGTCAGGGTGGTGTGCGCCTGCATGACGAGCACGTAGGTGCCGCCGGCGCGCGGGGGTTGGGGCGTATACGACGTCAGCATGCCGCTCGATCGCAGAGCGTCGGGCAGCGATACGCGGCTTGGAGGCCTGGGTGCACTATGGTATACTCCTGCCTGCTCAACAGTAGGATAGCCTTCAGAGGTGAGTGCATGGGAAGCGTCATCAAGAAACGCCGCAAAAAGATCGCCCGCCACAAGTACCGCAAGATGCGCAAGCTCATGAAGTTCCAGCGGCGCAAGTAGCCGTTGCTTTGCGCTGGCCGCGCAAAGCGGCCGGCGTTCGACTCAGAGCCAGCGAGGACGCCCATTGGGGCGTCCTCTTTCCGTTGTCTGTTAACGGTGCGCAGTCACCGCCTCAAATAGCGCCACCAGATTCTCGGTGGGCACACCGCCCTGGATGTTGTGCACGCTGTTAAAGACAAAGCCGCCGCCTTGCCCGAGCACAGCGATATTGTGCGCCACATGCTCGCGTACCTCGTCTGGCGCGCCAAAGGGCAGCACGTGCTGCGTATCCACACCGCCACCCCAAAAGGTGAGCTTGCTTCCCCAGCGCTCCTTCAGCACCTCGGGAGCCATGCCGTCTGCTGAGATCTGCACGGGGTTGACGATGTCGACGCCTGCGTCGACAAAATCGTCATAGAGCTGGATCATCGAGCCACACGAGTGGTAAAAGGTCTTCCAAGTGGTGTGGGCATGAATCCAGTCATTGATGCGCTGGTGATATGGCTTGTAGAGCCGCCGATAGGCGCGCGGCGAGATAAAGGCACTGCGCTGCGAGCCAAAGTCTGTGCCGCTCACAAAGATGGCGCAGATGCGCTCGCCCACCGCCTGGTGGTACATCTCGAGGTTCTGGATGGCGATATCACACTGGCGCTCAAAGATGCCCTGGATATAGTCGGGGTAGAGCGCGGTGGCCATGTACCAGTCGGCCACGGCGCGGATGCCTTTGGGGTGCTTGACCTGAAGTCCCGGCACCAGGGCGATGTCGCCGAACGATCCCTGGCCAAAGTTCCCGATGATGGCGCGGCTGGTGCCCTCGTACAGCTCTTGCGAGCACGCCTCGAGATGGCGCAGCTCCTCATCGGACAATAGATGATACATGTCGCTGGTCCACGCCTCGGGGTCAAGCGTAGCCGGATCGTACGGCTCCTGGCGTTCGACGGCGTCAAAGTAGAACCCACCCTTGGGCATGCGGCCCGAAGGCGGCACAGTACGGTCTCCCTGGGGATACTGATAGATGTCTCCGGCCTCGTCTGGCTCGGTATTGAACAGCCCTGGTACCATGACGGGCGTGCCATCAAAGAGGGTGAAAGGTTGCCAGTCTCTGGCAGGGTAGCCAAAGAGTGTGCCGCCGTCCCACAGACCGACTACATCGATGCCCAGCGCGTCGAGCACCTCATCATCAACCCAACCCAGCATCTGGTAGGGTTCATGCACCGTGACCGTCCGTGGCGCAAGACCCAGCGCGTGGCGCAGGCGGTGCAGCGCCGAGGCGGCAATGCCCGTCACCGAGGTCGAACCCATGTCGAGCGGCGTCTGATCGGGCTGTTGATGGTTCAAAGCCATGGTCACACGTTCGCGGCTACTGCTCATCTCCCGCTCCTCTCTCTTCTGTTATGCGGATTCTACCAACCAGCGCACGGCGCGACAAGCGCTGCGCCGTCTGGCGTGTATAATGCGGGTACCGCCAGACAGGAGGCAGGCATGTCACAGTCAGAGATTGATGACCAGGCCCGGCCGGCATCGCCAACCCAGCTCATGCCTTGTGGCGCCGCGCTATCGGGGGCCGAGGCACTGGCCTGGGGCGTTTGCGCCGCCAAAGTGGGCCTGATGACGGGCTATCCGGGGGCGCCAGCCACCGAGGTCTATGACGCCGTGATGGCTCGTACCCAGAGAGACCTGTCTGCCTACTGGGCGCCCAACGAGAAGGCGGCTGTCGAGGTAGCGCTGGGCGCCTCGCTGGCGGGCATGCGCGCCCTGGTGGTGCTCAAGAGCGTTGGCCTCAATGTGGCTCTCGACCCGTTGGCCACGGCCGCCTACAGTGGCTGCCATGCAGGGCTGGTCATCCTGCTGGGAGACGATCCAGGCGGCTGGAGCTCGCAGAATGAGCAAGACAGCCGCTGGCTCGCCCGTGCTGCCGAGCTGCCGCTCGTCGAGCCGATCGACGGCGATAATGCCGCCTCATTCATGGTGCAGGCTTTTGCCTGGTCTGAGGCCATCGGTCTGCCGGTGATCGTGCGGGTGACGCCCAGCCTGGTGGGCCGGCGCTGCGTGGCGGCGCCGCCCTGGGAGTTGCCCCCCTCTCACAAGCAGTTCGCCCATCGAGAGAACCGCTGGGTGGTGCTACCGGCCACGGTGGTGGCGCGTCGGCGCACACTGCACCGCAAGCTACGGCTGATGCGCCACAGTTTAGAGGCCTCGCCTTATGATCGTGCCACGTTACGTGGCTCTCTCGGCGTCCTCGCGGTCGGCGCCGCCTATGCCAAGGTTGTTGATCTGCTGGGCGACGCCGAAAGAGATTGTAGCCTGCTCGGGCTGACCAGTGTGCACCCCCTGCCCGAAGAGGCGCTCAAGCTGTGGCTGGGCCACTGCAGCCGGGTGCTCGTGCTCGAAGAGGGCGGCCCCTTTGTCGAGCATGGCCTGCGTGCTCTGGCCCAGAGGGCGCACCTGCGCACCCAGATCGCTGGTCGCCAAGACCACGTGCTACCCGAAGAGGGGGAGCTTTCCGGCCGCGATATCGCCATGGCGCTGCGCCGGCTAGACCCGTCAATCGCCTTGCCCGTGCCCGAAACGCTGGCCCGCGAGATGCCCAGCACCGCCGGGCTGTGCCCCCAGTGCCTCTATGCGCCTGCCTTTGCGGCGCTGGCTGCGGCGATGCACCGCACGGGCGGGAGACGACGCTATCTGGTGACGGGTGAGACGGGCTGCATGGTGCGTGCTCACGGCTCGGCGGTGAGGCTAGACGTCAAGTTATCGCTGGGGGCTTCGCTGGGATTGGCTCTGGGTCTGGCCGAAGCGACCGAGCGACAGCGTGTGGTGGCCCTCGTGGCAGACTCGAGCTTTTTCCACTCAGAGGTGACTGCGCTGCCTCTGGTCATCGATCGTGGGCTCGACCTGACGGTGGTGGTGCTCGATAATGGCCTCACCGGCTTGACGGGCGGCCAGCCGCACCCTGGCAGTGCGCCACAGGGCCGGCCCACACGGCTGGCGGACTGTTGCCGCGCCATGGGCATCGAGCCGACGGTGGTGGTGATGGCCAGCGACGGCCAACAGGCGCTTGAGAGCACGCTGGCCACGGCCCTGACGCAACCAGGGGTGCGAATGGTGGTGCTGGAGGCGCCGTGCCCCCGCTATAACCCACTCGAGGTGGAGCGATTATGAGGTTCATACATGCAGCCGACATTCATCTGGGCTATAGCCAGTATGGCGAACGAGAGCGCTATAACGACTTTGCACGCGCCTTCTTGGGGTTGGTCGATGCCGCCATCGCTGCCGAGGTCGACTTTGTGTTGTTGGCCGGCGACCTATTCGATGCACGCGATATCGACCCGCGCACGTTGTTGGTGGCTGTCCGCGGCCTCGAGCGGCTGGCCGAAAGGGCAATCCCTGTACTGGCGATCGAGGGCAACCACGAGCGCGGTCATTGGCACGATGCCTTTTCGTGGCTTCACTACCTGGCGCAAATGGGGCTCTTGATCAACCTATCGCCCTGGTTCGAGGGCCAGCGACTGGTGCTCGCACCGTATGATCGGCAGGCGGCCCAAGGCGCCTACTATGACCTGCCCGGTAACGTACGTGTCTATGGCTGCCGTTACTATGGCGCCAGCACCGCGGCCATGGTGGGGCAGCTGGCTGCGGCACTGCAAGAGCAGCCAGAGCGTCCGCCCTATGCGATCATGATGCTGCACGCCGGTGTTGAGAACGTCCTGCCAGGGTTCGGCGGCCTCAGCCACGCGCAACTCGTGCCCCTGAGGTCATCGATCGACTATGTGGCGCTGGGGCACATCCACAAGCCTTTTGAGCACAATGGCTGGCTGTACAACCCCGGCTCCCTCGAGACCAACAGCATGACAGAGGCCGACTGGCCTGAGCGCGGCCACTACCTGGTCGAGATCGACCTTGAACAACGCAGTCATACGGCACAACTGGTGCCCGGCGCCCGCCGTGAGTTTGTGCGGCTCAATCATGACCTGACGCCCTATGGAACGCCGACTGAGGTCGAGCGGCAGGTGGGTGCCTACATTGCCGCCGAGGCCCAGAGACGGCGATGTGAAAGGCCGGTGGTAGAGCTGACGCTGACCGGCAGTCTGGGTTTTGCTCCGGGTGATCTGCCGCTTGAGGTGTTGCGCCTGACCATCCAAACACACTTTGACGCCCTGTTGGCTCGTATCAACAATCGCGCTGTGCCACCGGGTGACCCCCCTCCGCCGCCAGGCATCAACGTCGAGCGACATGTGCTGCAGCAACTGATCGAGCGCGACAACCGCTTGTGCGCCAACAGCGAGTTCTGGACCGACACGGTGCTGCAGTTCAAAGAGATGGCGCTGCGGCACGAGGCGCCCGAGCGGATCGTGGCGCAGGTGCGCGATCTTTTGGCGCAGTATGGCGAGGAGTTGGGCTGATGCAGATCATCCGCGTGTCGTTGGAGAACTTTCGCAGCTATCGAGAGGGGCTGGTCGACTTTGTGCCAGGCGTGAACGCTATCGTGGGCGCCAACGGTGCGGGCAAGAGCACGGTGCTTGGGGCCATTGGGCTGGCGCTGTTCAACGCTCGTCCGCCGTCGATTCACAACGAGGGCCTGGTGCGTGAGGGCGCCAACAGCGCCACGGTGACGGTCGAGTTCGAGTCGACGCTGGATGAGCGCCGCTACGAGGTCGAGCGACGATTGGGGCCGAATGCCCGCTTTCGCGTGTACGATATCGAGATGGGCAAGGCCGTGGTGGCCGAGGGCGTGGCCGATGTCGAGGGCTGGCTGCGCCAGCATCTGGGTGTGCCGGCTGACGGGAGCTTGTCAGATCTGTTCGAGAACACCATCGGTGTGTACCAGGGCACCTTCACCGCTCCCTTTTTGCTGCCAGCGGCGCAACGCAAGGGCATCTTTGACCCGCTGCTGCGGGTTGACGAGTACAAGCGCGCCAGTGACCAGCTGAGAGAGCCGATCAAACTGCTGAGGGACGAGGATCGTATTCTGAGCCAGAATCAAGGCTTGAACGAGGGGATGATATCGGCACTGCCCGATCTGCGCAGCCGGCGAGAGTTGCTGGATGCGAGCCTGGCAGCGAACCGCAAGGCTCTTGCTGCAGCGCATCAAGCGTTGGGTGAGGCAAACGAACGCTTGGACCTGTTCAGGGCACGCGAGGCGGCGGCGGCGCAGGCTCAGAAAGCCCGGGATCTTGCTCACAGCGTGGTCGAAGGCACGCAACAGCGACTCGGCGACGCTAACACAGCCCTGCTGCGTGCCCGGGCGGCGAGCGAGCGGATCGCGGCGACCGCCCCTGGGCACCAGCGGTACGTCAAGGCTGAACAGCACCGCGCTCAGCTCGAGGCAAGGCGTAAGGGCCGCGAGCTGGCCCAGGTGGAGCTAGCGCGCGTGGAAGAGAGCCTGGCTGCAGAGCGCGCCAATGTCAAGAGGTACCGTGATGGTTTGGAGCGGCTCGCTGACCAAGGGCGGCGAGCGCGCCAGCTTGAACCCCTCGCCCAGCGGCAGCGCGATCTGCAGGCCGCGCTAGAAGAGGCTCAAGAACGGGTTCGGCAGCGCCAGAGCGCTATCGAGCGGGGCGACGACCTTCGGCGGCAGATCGACGACCAGCACGAGCAGGTCAAGAACCTTGCCGCCCAGGTGGCTGAGGGCCAGCGGCTCGACGCTAAGCGAGCGATGACGCAGGCCCGTATCGACGCGCTGCAGCGCGATGCCGGGCAGCGGCAACTGCTGCTGGGGCAATTGCGCGCGCAGCAGGCCCAGCTGCGCAAGCAGCTCACCGATCTCGATGCGGCCGAGGGCGCGCAGTGTCCGCTGTGCGAGGCGCCGCTCACAGAGGAGCATCGCGCCGAGTTGCTCGAGCGTAACGGCGCGGCCATCGCCGCGCTCGAGGCCGAACTCGTGGCGCTCGACTCTGCCGCGCAAGAGTCTGACAGCGAGCGTTCCAGGCTGCGCGCCGACCTGGACGAGCTGGACGCGCTCCGACGCACCCTGGCCGGCCCGGCGCAAGTGCAGGCCGCAGAGCGGTTGCTGAGTGACTTGCAGCACCGCGCCCTGGAGCTGCAGGAGCAGGTGGCCGCCCGGGGCACGCCAGAAGAGGATGTCCGTCAAGCGCAAGAGGCACTCGCTGCCCTCGGCGACCCGGAGCAGGAGCTGGCCATTTGCCGCAGGGATCTGGAGCAGCTGCCTGCCGCCCAGGAGGCTCTGGAAAAGGGCGTAGCCGCCGTCGCAGCTCTGGAGGCACAGCAACGTGAGGCCGTCGCCGCTGTGGCCAACTTTGCCGGTAACGATGAGCGCCTGGCCGACGTAGAGCGAACGCTGGAAGAGAACCGCGCTGACTATGATGCCTACGTCGGTAGCCAGAACGAAGCAGGCCAACTCGAGCAGAGCGCCCAGAGGGTCAGTGAACTCGACCAGCGCCTCAGCGAGGCGCTGGCGCAACTCGCTACGGCTGAGGCCGATCTGGCAGCGGCCACTCGCGGCTTTGACCCCGACCAGCTGGCGCGGGCGCACGCCGAGGTGCTCTCTGGCAGTCAGCGCGTCGCGGCGCTCGAGGCCACGATAGCGGGTGAGGCCAGGTCGCTGGAGGAGACCATCACCAGTATCGAGCGGCTCGAGGCCAAAGAACGCGAGCTTGAGCAGATCACCCTGGAGCGCAAGCGCCTGGCAGATGCCAGCGCCTTTATCGATTGGGTGCGTACCCACCTGACCGAGGCTGGCCCACTGGTCACACAGCAGTTGGTGCGGCGCATCTCGGCCGACGCCGCCAGCCTGTTTAGTGAGCTGATGGATAACTACTCGGCGCGCCTGGCCTGGGACGAGAGCTATGCCCTGACGTTGGACGTGGCCGGCCGGGAGCGCGATTTTGCCCAACTCTCGGGTGGTGAGCAGATGTGCGCGGCCTTGGCCCTGCGGCTGGCGCTACTGCGCAACCTGTCGGGTATCGACGTCGCCTTTTTCGACGAGCCCACCGCCCATCTCGACGCCGAACGACGGGCACTGTTGGCTCATACCCTCACGCAAGTGCAGGGCTTTGAGCAGATCTTTGTCATCAGCCACGACAGCACCTTTGAACAGGCGGCCCAGGCCAATTTCGAGGTGACCAAAGACGGCAACGAAAGCCGCATCGCGAGGATCTAGCTGTGCTATCACGAACGCATGTATTGCGTGCCCTGGCTGAGGCGGCCAACGCCTTTGGCGTATACGAAGCTCGCGCCAGCGAACAGGCCCAGCGCTATGGCGAGCTGCTACGGCGTTATCAAGCGCTTTCAGCCGAGCAGGTGCGAACAGCGGTGCAGGGCGTGCCGCAGCCAGGCGCTCTGCCTACCGCTGAGCGAGTCGCAGGTCGAGCAGCTACGCTATCCTTTGGCGCGCGCTGGACCGATCACCGCCAGGCTCGCACGTGGGCGCGAGAGCGTCTTGAGGGCGTACTCACCATCGCCGTCGACGGCTCGCAGATCACGCCCGATCCGGCTTTTTCGATCCCGCTGGGCGCCATCCAGATCGGCTGGTTTGAGAACCCGCACTGTGGCGCCGAGCGCTATGTCAAAGACATCGCCTTTGAGCTCGTCACGCCGCAAGACCTGGCTGCGCCCACGGGCAACCCCTTCAGCTTTCCCGAGCAGCTGGTGGGGTTGCGACGTTTTGAGCGCGAGTGCGCTCAGCTTCAGGAGTTGATGTATCGTGCCGCTGACACAGGCCGCGAGACGCTCGCCCTGCTCGATGGGTCGTTCATCATTTCGTTCGCAACGCAGGTGGCGCCCGAGCTGCAGCTGCGCTATGCCCGTGCTGCCCAGGCCGTGCTGCGCTGCAGCCATGAGACGGGCGTGCCCGTGGTAGGCTACGTAGACAGCTCGGCCGCACGCGATGTGACCAACCTCTTGCGCTACCTGGGCGGCGAGGCTGACGAGCCACAGATCAGCGATGCCCACCTGCTGTCTGCCGGCATGCGGTGGGGAGATCGCAGCGAGTTCTGGGTGTGCGCTCGCGCCGACAGGTTCGTCGATGAAGCGTTGACGGCCCACTATGCCGATGTCTGCATGTGCTACCTCAAGGCAACGTCGCATCTGCCGCCAGCCCGCGTCGAGCTGCCCCGCTGGTTAGTAGAGCAGGGTGGGGCCGAGCGCGCGCTCGACCTGCTGCGCGCCGAATGCATCGTTGGCCTGGGCTATCCCTATGCTATCGAGACGGCCGACGCGCTGGCTGTGATCACCATGCAAGACCGCGAGCGCTTTTATGCGCTGGTGCAGGCGCACCTGGCTGAACAGGGTGTGCCGCTGCGTTATGCCCGCAAGGCCGCCAGCAAGCGCGTGCGCCGCTAAGAGAGGGAGAGGATATGGAGCTAGGTCGAATCGTACACTCCAACTCGCATGTCGACTATGTCTGTCAGATCGCGCAGCGGACTGAGACCCCGCAGACGCCAGAGCCGACGCACTATGCCTTTGGCACGTTGGTGGGGCTCGAAGGCGCCGCGGGCACGTTAGTGGGGCTGATCTATGACACACGGTTGGTCAATCCCGAGTTTGGCAACCTGGGCCCGCGCCTCTCGCCCCGCGAAGAGCTGCTCTCCTTCTCGCCCGACTATTTGGCCGAGACGGCCACGTTGGTGGGCATCTTGGCCATTGGCCTGTTGAGGCCAGGCGGCGAGAGTCAACAGGGCGTGCCCACCATTGCCGTTGAGGTGGGCACGTCGGTGCGCACCCTGTCAGATGGCGAGATCGTCGGCTTTCACCGCCCTGGCGGCCGGCTCCGGGTGGCCTATCTGCCACAGGTGCTGGCACACGGGCCCCTCGGCCTGGCGTTGGCACAGCGGATGCTGGCGCAGCTCGAGCTGTTGCTGCCCGACGATCGTGGTCGTCTGCAGGTGCTGGCCTCTACGGTGGGCTGGCGCGCGGCGGTGGGGGGCATCCAGGAGGGGAGGCGATGATGCAGCACGACGTGGCGATTGGCGTATGCAAAGGGCCCGGCGAGACGCCACACGAGTTTCTGTTTGTGACCACCGACCCCGAGCTGCGCGTCAAAACCGGCGAGTTCGTCTACTATGATGCCCTTATCGACGGCGCCGAGCGGCACATTCTGGCGCGGGTGACGACACGGCAGCAGGTGCGCGCCTACCCTGACACATTGTTGGCCGACCCCGCCATCGACCCGGCCGAGATGGCTGCCCTGCTGGGCTTTGATGGCGAACACGGTGAGCTCTTGCAGATCACCGCGGCGGTGGTGGGCTATTACGATCGCGTGCTGGGCTTTGTCAACCCGCGTATTCCGCCGCGCACCGGTGCGCCTATCCGCATTGCCCCCGACGAGATGCTCTCGCAAGTGTTGTGCAAGCTCGAGCCCGAGGCGGTGGGCGCGGTGCACATCGGCTCGCTGCTGAACCGGCCGCTGGGCGCGGTGCCCGCCGTGCTCGACGCTAGAGGTTTCACCAGCACGCACCTGGCCATCATCGCCTCTACCGGCGCCGGCAAGAGCTACCTGGCCGGCGTGATGCTCGAAGAGCTGTTGCGGCCCCATAACCGCGCGGCCGTGCTGATTATCGACCCGCACGCCGAGTATGACACCCTGGCAGCAATGCAGGGCCACCCTGCCTTCAGGGCGCCCGGCTACGAGGCACGGGTGAGCATCAAGCGGCCCGATAGCATCCGCGTACGCTTTAGCTCGCTCACCCTGGGCGATCTACGATATCTGCTGTCGAACCTGTCAGAGCGCATGCACTATCTGCTCGGGCGCGCCTATGGGGCGGTGCAGCGCAAGCATGGCGAGAGATGGACCCATCAGCACCTGCTGGTTGAGGTTCGCCAGGGGCTAGATGGTAAGCCGGTCACCGACCCGGACGAAACCAGGGAAGAAGACCCCACGGTTGGCGGCCTTATCTGGCGCATCAACAACCTGCGCGCTCAGTCGCGTATCTTTGACGACCATGAGAGCATGGCCCTCGACGACCTGCTCGAGCCGGGCAAGTGCACCGTGCTGCAGCTCAATGAGGTGTCAGAGCGCGAACAGCAGATTGTGGTGGCCACGCTGTTGCGGCGCATTAACCAGGCGCGTATGGACACGGTGCGTGGCCGCGCCAACCGCGGCGACGAGCTCTATCTGCCCTATCCGGTGTTCGTGCTCATCGAGGAGGCGCATAACTTTGCGCCGGCCGGCACCGAGATCGTCACGACGCAGATTCTCAAGCAGATTCTGGCCGAGGGGCGCAAGTTCGGCGTGTCGGTGGGGCTCATCAGCCAGCGGCCTGGCAAGCTCGATAGTGACGTGCTGTCGCAATGCATGACGCAATGCATCATGCGAATCGTCAACCCGGTGGACCAGGCGCGCGTGGCTGAGAGCGTAGAATCCGTCGGGCGCGACCTGCTGCTCGAGCTGCCGGCCCTGAGCCGTGGCCAGGTGATTGTATCAGGGGTGTCGGTCAACACGCCTATCCTGGTGCGGGTGAGAGAGCGCCTCACACCGCATGGCGCCGAGGACCCCAACGCACCAGAGCAGTGGCAGCACTATTTTGCAGAGCAGAGCGCCGCGCAACGTGCCCGCGATCAGGCCATCTGGCAAGACCCGCCGCCCAAACGCGGCGATGATCTGCTGTTCCGCTAGTCTGCGTGGGGGCTGGGCCCTGAACCGTTTTTGGGCGGCGCCTCGGCGACGGTGTCGAGAACGACCTCTGCGCTGGCTACAGCCTGCAGACGGGTGTTATGCCGCTCTTGCAGGTGAGAGATGCCGTTTTCGACGACGCGTTGCAGGCGGGTGAGGTGTCGGCCAAGGCTGTGCAGTTCGCCCGCCGCATAGGCCTCGGCCTGGTCGATGATGCCGGCGGCCTCGGCCTCGGCGCTGGTCACCAGGGCTGTCGCTTGCGCCTCGGCCTCGCGCAGGACACTGCTTTCGCTGATCAGCCTGGCTGCCTGCGACTGGGCCTTGGCGACGATCTCTTCAGCTTCGGCTGTGGCCAAATCGAGCACGCGGTCGCGCTCGCGCTCCAGCTCTGCGGCACGTTGAATCTCCTGGGGAATCGCGATGCGCATTTGATCGATGATGTTGAGCACGGCATTGCGTTCGACCAACATGCGGTCGGCCAGGGGGATGCGCCGCCCTCTCTCAATAATCTCATCCAAACGGTCAACCAGCTCTCGTATATCGATGTCGCCACCCCCTTGTATCGGCCACCGCCAGCTGTGTCAGGGCGTGTGGTGTGTGAGCCTGGCGCGCAACGCTGCGCTCACCGGTTCGGGGACGAACTGGCTCACACTGCCGCCCGCCAGAGCGACTTCTTTGACAATGGTCGAGCTGAGAAAGGCGTACTGCAGGCTGGTCATCAAACAGACCATATCGATCTCGGGGGCCAGCTCGCGCGTGGTGAGCGACATCTGGTATTCCCGCTCAAAGTCCGAGATCACCCGCAGGCCGCGCACCACGGTATGGGCGCCTCGCTCACGGCAGAAATCGACCGTTAGCCCGCTGTAGCTAGACACCTCGATGTTGGACACATCGGCCAACACCTCGCGCACCATCGCCACCCGCTCCTGGGTGTTGAATAGCAGGCTCTTCTGCGGAAGATCATAAACGGCCACGATGACCCTGTCAAAGATACCAGCGGCCCGCCGGGCGATGTCGATGTGTCCGTTGTGTACAGGGTCAAAGGTGCCTGGATAGACGGCCGTGTTCACAGAGGTGTTCTCCTCAGGTCAGGTTTAGCGAGCCCCAGAAGCGTCGCACTGCCTCAGCCAGCATGGTGTGTTCGGGCTGCTGCAGGTTTGCGTCTTGTGCAAAGAGGCGTTGGGCCTGCACACGCGCCTTTTCGAGCGTGGCTGCGTCGCCCAGATCGGCCACACGGAGTTCGGGCATGCCACTCTGCCGCACCCCGAAAAAGTCGCCAGGCCCACGCAGCTCCAGGTCTTTCTCGGCCAGGGCAAAGCCATCGTTGGTGGCCTCCATGGCGGCCAGGCGTTGCATGCTCAGCTCGCTGGCGTCCTCTGCCATCAAGATGCAGTAAGAGCGGTGTTCACCGCGACCCACGCGTCCACGAAACTGGTGTAGCTGGGCCAGGCCAAAGCGATCGGCGCTCTCGATAAGGATGAATGTCGCGTTGGGCACGTCGATGCCCACCTCGACGACCGACGTGGACACGAGTATGTCGACCTCGCCGCTGGCAAAGGCCGTCATCACCTCATCTTTGGCCTCGGCCGAGAGCTGACCGTGCAAGAGCCCGATGTGGAGATCGGGAAAGATCTCTTCTTGCAGATGCTTGGCCTCGGCGATGGCCGATCGCGCTTCAACAGCGTCAGACTCTTCGACCAGAGGGCAGATGACAAACCCCTGCCGGCCTTCGGCCACCTGCCCGCGCATGAACGTATAGATGCGTTCTCGCGAGCTCTCGCCGCGCACGGCCGTAGCGATCTCCTGGCGGCCGGGCGGCAACTCGTCCAAGACTGACAGATCGAGATCGCCGTAGAGGGTCAGGGCCAGCGTCCGGGGGATGGGCGTGGCGCTCATCACCAGCATGTGTGGGCTCGGCGTGCTGCGTGACAGCAAGGCTGCGCGCTGCTCCACGCCAAAGCGATGCTGCTCGTCGACGATCACCAGGCCGAGCTGTCGAAAGCTGACCGACTCTTGGATGACGGCGTGCGTGCCCACCACCAGATGCACCCGTCCCAACGCGATCTCGTCTCGGATGCGCTGTTTGTCGCCTTCGGGCATGCTACCGGTCAACAGCCGCACTTGCACCTCGGGAAAGGGCGTCAGCAGGCGACTGATGGTGCGCATGTGTTGCTCAGCCAAAATCGAGGTGGGCGCCAGCAGGGCGGCCTGCAGGCCGTTGTAAGCCGACATGAGCAGCGCTGCCAGGGCCACTACCGTCTTGCCCGAACCCACATCGCCTTGTAGTAGACGGCGCATGGGGGCCGGGCGCTGCATGTCTTGGGTGATGGCCGCGATGGCGCGGTCTTGCGCTGCCGTGAGGGCAAAGGGCAGACTGTCCCTAAACGCCGTAAGGCGCTCAGCAGGCGCCTCGAGGGCCAGGCCTCGCAGCGTCTCGAGCTGCTGCCGGCGCCCCAACACGCCGAGCTGCAGCAGTAGGAACTCGTCAAAGGCCAGGCGTTGCCTCGCTCGCAGCAGCGACTCGGCATCGTCAGGAAAGTGCACCTGATCGATGGCGCGGCTCAGGGGCACCAAGTCGGCCTCGTGCAACACGTCGGCGGGCACCGGGTCGAGCAGGCGCGGGGCCAGATCATCGATGGTTCGTTTGATGATGCGCCGCAGCCAGCGCTGGCTCACTCCCTCTGTCAGCGGGTAGACCGGCACCATGCGTCCGGTGTTCAACAGCTCCTGTCGCGCCAACTCCCACTCGGGCGACTTGAACAGGAGCCGCCCCAGGTATTGATCGACACGGCCGCTCAGCACCAGCGCAGAGCCCTCACGTATCTGCTGGCCAAGGTAGGGCTGGTTGTACCACACGGCCTCGATCTGCCCGGTCGAATCTCGCAAGACCGCCGAAAAGATGGTCATGTTGTTGCGTGTGCGGCGGACGGTGCTGCGCACTACAATGCCAGCGATGGTGACCAGCTGGCCTAACTCGAGCTGGTTGATGCGCGCCAGCTGAGCATAGTCGTCATAACGCCGTGGGAAGTGATAGATCAGATCGCGCACGGTAGCAATGCCCAGCGGCGCCAGGCGGCGCTCGCCGGCTGTGCCGATGCCCTTGAGTTTGGTCACCGATGCGTTGAGATCGAGCACATGGCCTGCCGCAGCAACCGGTTGCTGCGGCGCTGCCTTGGGCGCTGCCGACGTGCGGGGCGCCAGAGGCTCTTGGGGCGGAGCGGGCGGCGTCGCTTGCTGCTCGGCCTGCGCTGGGGCGTCTGGTGCGAGCGGCTCGGGGTCGACTCTTTGGTCGGTCTCGGGTGAGGCCGCTACGGCGTCGATGCTGGCAACGGGTTCATCATCTGGCTGTGGGGTAGAACGCACGCGCGCCAGGGCCACCACCAGCTCCTCGACCAGGGGGCGCCGCTCTGCGACAGAGAGTTCGGCATAGCCGGCCAGGCGACCGAGGATTTCGTCAACAGTCAGCCCGCTGGTGACCTCTCCCTCTTGCTCACGCGCCTCTTTCTGCCAGAACTTGAGAAAGCGCTCTAGGCCGCCGATCACGGCGCGGTCTCGGCAGCTCTGCTCACGCTCGAGCACGAGTATGCGCCGAAGCTTGTCCATAGCAGTAGACATAAGCGATTCGCCTCGCGTTTCGTTAGGCCTCAAAAGCTGCCACGCCAAAAGCGCGCACGCCCATCAGCGAGGCAAAGACAGGGCCATAGATATGTTCTTGGTAGGGCTGGTCTGGTCGAGCCTCGGCCATGGCGGCCTTGATCTCGTCCATCAGGCTGCTTTGCCCGTTGTGCAGGTAATAGAGCTGACTCAGCGAGCGAAACTCGCCGATGAACTCGATGATCCGCTCTGAAGGCGCGCCACGCTTGCGCGAGCGCTGCAGCGGTACCACCTGCCCGTCCTCAACCAGCAGCAGCGGGCGGTAGCTGGGCGTGCCACGCACCTCTTCGTCTCGATCGTCTACGAGCCCCTTTTGCGCCATCGTGGTCAGCGAGTCGGTGTAGATGGCCAGATACGAGCGAGGAATCAGGCCGCTGGTTTGTCGTACAATCTCGTTGGCGGTGGCACCTTGTTGCGCCAGCAGGGCGGCCTGCTCGACCAGAATGCCCATGGTGCGCCCGATAAAGGTCGAGTCGAGCACCTGAATGACGCACCGCCCGAGAAACGCCTGCCTCGCCTGTTGAGCGGCTGCGACGATGCGCGCCAGCTTGGCCGAGGGAGCCACCACGATGATCTGATCGGTCTCGCTGGTGAGTGCTTCAAAGACACGGCCGAACTCGGCCGCTGTAGGCGGTGCGGCGCTAGGCAGCAACTTGCCATCTATCATCTCACGATAGTGCTCTGCGGTGCGCAGGGCAGCGCTATCACCGTGCATCTGTGCACCCACCCGAACGCGCCAGGGCAGCACAGTGATCTGTAGTTGGTCAGAGATGTCCGGCGGTAACTCGCACGAGCTGTCGGTCACGATGCGTGCGTTCGCCATCAGGCCCCACCTCTCATTCTGCCGAAACGATATAGTGATAGTGCGGCTGCCCGCCCTCGACGATCTCGATCTCGAGATGGTCATAGGCCGAACGGATGGCCTCGGCCAACGCCTCGGCCTCTATGGCCGTCACCTGCTCGCCATAGTATATGGTGACGATCTCTAGCGCGTCGACCCCGATGCGGTCGAGCAGGGTAAGCGAGACCGCCAATGCAGACTCATCGGCGGTGATCAGGTCGCCATCCCACAGGCCGATGAACTGCCCCTCATTGACCGACAGCCCGTTGATCTTGACCGAGCGCACAGCGCGCGTGATCTCGATGGTCTGCACGGCTGTGCAGGCCTCGGCCATCGAGGCGACGTTCTCGTCGATGCCTTCCTGATAGTTGTAAGCCAGCAGCGCGGCAATGCCCTGCGGCACGCTGCGGGTGGTGATCACTTCGACTCTCTTGCTCGAGAGCGCCTTGGCCTGCTGCGCCGCCAGGATGATGTTCTTGTTGTTCGGCAGCAGGATCACCTGTTCCTTGGGCGCCTGCTGGATGGCCAAGAGCAGGTCTTGCGTGCTGGGGTTCATGGTCTGCCCGCCAGGTACGACAAAAGAGGCACCCAGGCCCTCAAAGACGCGCTTGAGCCCGTCGCCAGCCGCCACCGCCACGATGCTGATGTCGCCCGTCTCCTCGGCTAGCGTCGAACCCGCCACCTGTGCCAGCCCCAGAGGGGCCTGCTGGGAGCGCATAAACTCTTCGTACTGCAGCTGCATATTCTCAATGATCACCGCGGTGACGTGCCCCAGGGTGATGCCGTATTCGAGCGCCTCGCCGGGGTGATCGCAGTGGACATGCACCTTAACGGTCTCTTCATCGCCCACCACCAGCACCGAATCGCCCATGGTGGCAATGTGGTCGCGAATGACAACCACGTCGAGCCCCTTGCCCTGGACAATGAACTGGGTGTCATAGTTGTATTCGCTGTCTAGCAGTTCGGCATGGGCGTGCTCGGTGTCTGTCTGCGTTTGTGCCACGTCTACACGCTCCCCACGCTCATACTTTAGGGCGCCTTCGAGTAGATAGACCAGTCCCTGGCCGCCAGCATCTACCACGCCGGCCGTCTTGAGGACCGGCAAGAGCTCGGGCGTGCGCGCCAGAGAGATGCGCGCCTGCTCTAGCGCATGTTCAAGCACCTGGGTCACGTTGGCGCCGCCCACGGCGGCCATGTCAGCGGCCTCGGCAGCCTCGCGGATAACGGTGAGCATCGTGCCCTCAACGGGGCGCATCACACCCTTGTAGGCCGTGGCGGCTGCCTCTTTGAGGGCATGGGCCAGGTCGAGCGCGGTGAGTGTTGCCTTGCCGTCGACGCCATGACCAAAGCCGCGCAGAATCTGCGACAGAATCACCCCCGAGTTGCCGCGGGCCCCCATCAGCGCTCCCTGGCTGACGACGCGAGCCAGGTCTGACGCGTTGGGCAGCACCCGATCGCCGATCTCATCCAACGCGGCGCGTATGGTCAATGACATGTTGGTGCCGGTGTCGCCATCGGGCACGGGGAACACGTTCAAAGCGTTGACGCCATCGCGGTGTAGCTCGAGCCAGTCTCTGGCCGCGCAGAGCGCTCCCCACAATCCCTGGCTATCGACTATCTGCTGATGCTCGCCATCGTTAGTGCCTGGCTCGGCCGACTGTGCCTCAGATGGCATGGCTGCCTGTGTCATCACGCAAAAGGACCTCCAGAACTGGCGATTGGACCCTGGCCTACTGCTCGGGGCTGATGCGCACGCCCTGGACGTGCACATTGACCTCGGCCACCGGCATGCCCAGGGCCCGTTCTACCGTGAACTTGACGCTATCCATAACGTTTTGGGCGACCTCAGAGATACGGATGCCGTACTCGATCACCACATACAGATCAACCGTCACCTGGCCATCCTTGGCGTTCACCTGCACGCCGCGGTGGCTGTTCTCCACCTGCAACACCTCGGCGATGCCATCGCGCACCGTACTGGCGGCCATGCCTACCACGCCATAACAACGCAGCACCGCATCGCTGGCAAGGCTGGCGATGGCACGCGGCGACACTTCAACTCTTCCCAATACCGATCCTGGTGTCATCGCAACGCTCCTCTCACCAGTTTGCACCGGCAACTGGATCATGGTACTATGATCGTCGGTCTGGACGCAAATCACGGGCTCACAGCCTGTGCGATGGAGGTTGATGATGGCGAGCTGTGAAGTGTGCGGCAAGGGGCCGCAGTTTGGTCACAATGTGAGCCACTCAAAGGTGGCAACCAATCGTCAATGGTCGCCCAATATCCAGAAGGTGACCCTGGTCGTTGACGGGCATCCACGCAAGGTGAACATCTGCACCCGTTGCCTGCGCACGCTCAACCGCACCAAGTAACCTCACGCGATCGGTCACCACAAGGCCAGCCACTAACGGCTGGCCTCTTTTATTGCGCTGCGGCTCGCGGCCATCGCTTGCACCACTCCGTCGGGGTGGCCAAAGATCGCTGATCCCATCACCAGCACGTTCGCTCCGGCCTGCACGGCCGGCCCCAGCGTGGCCGGTGAGATGCCCCCATCGACCTCGATGAGACAGTGCTCGTTGCCGCATTCGGCCAGCCGCAGGCGGATGGTGCTGATCTTGCGCAGGGCATAGGGCAAGAGCTCTTGACCTCCAAAACCAGGGTTTACCGTCATCACCAGCACCATATCGACGAGCGGCAGAGCGTGCTCGAGCAGGCTCACGGGCGTGGCCGGGTTGAGCGTCACGCCAGGGTGCACGCCGGCCTCGCGGATCAGCGCCAGTGTGCGGTCCAGATGCTGGCACGCCTCAACGTGTACTGTGATATAGCTGGCGCCCGCGGCCGCAAAGGCCTCGACATACCGCTCTGGCTCGACGATCATCAGGTGGACGTCTAGTGGCAGGCCAGTCACGGGCCGGAGGGCACGCACTACCAGCGGCCCCACGCTGATATTGGGCACATAGCGCCCATCCATCACATCCACGTGGATCAGGTCCGCCCCCGCGGCCTCGGCTTGTCGCACCTGTTCGCCCAGTCGCGCGAAATCTGCTGCCAGAATTGACGGCGCTATCAACACCCGCTCAGCCATGCTGGCCCGCCTCAGCCGAGCGCTTGGCATAGCGCTCGCGCAGCTGGCCGCAGCCTGCCTCGATCTCGAGGCCCCGACTGGCGCGCAATGTGGTTTGGATGCGCCCGTTCACCAGGATCTCCTGAAAGCGCATGACGCGCTCTCGCGGCGAGGGCCTAAAGGGGCAGGCCGGGCTAGGGTTCAGCGGAATCAGGTTGACGTGGCATAGCAGATTACGGAGCAGCTCTGCGGTGCGGCGGGCGTGTTCGTCGCTATCGTTGATGCCATCCATGAGAATGTACTCAAAGGTGACGCGGCGGCCGGTGCGCTCGATGTAGCGTCGGCAAGCCTCGAGCAGACGCTCAATGGCATAGCGTCGGTTGATGGGCACAATGCGGTTACGCAGGGCGTTGTCGGGTGCGTGCAGCGACACCGCCAGCCCTACCTCCATCGCCTCGCGCGCCATGCGCTCGATGCCAGGGACGATGCCCGCCGTCGAGATGGTAAAGCGCCTTGCGCCCAGTGCCAGGCCCTCACGGTCGTTCAGGTTCGCGATGGCGCGCCACACGGCCTCGTCGTTGAGCATTGGTTCGCCCATGCCCATGAACACCACGTTGGTGACGTGAGCGTTCTGCTGGGCCAGCTTTTGCGCATAGTGCAGCACCTGTGCCGATATCTCTCCCGCTGACAGGTCGCGCGCAAAGCCGCTCTGCCCTGTAGAGCAGAACACGCACCCCAACGCGCAGCCGATCTGGCTCGATAGGCACAGCGTGTTGCGGTTGGTGTAGCGCATCAGCACCGTCTCGATATAGTGGCCATCGCGCGTGCGAAAGACGGTCTTTTCGGTGAGGCCATCGTCCGAGACGGCCACATCGACGGGCTCAAGCCGGCCCACATAGGTGTGTTCGGCCAGTTGCGCCCGCAACGCCGCCGGCAGGTTGACCATCTCGCCAAAGTCGGCCGTGAGCGTATGGTAGACCCAGCGCCAGATCTGTGCAGCACGAAAGCGCGGTTGCTCCCAGCTGACCACGAGGGCTACCAACTCGTCGAACGAGAGGTTGAGCAGGTCGATGGCGTCGTTCGTAGAGGTCATGTTGGCCTTTCCGTTAGCGTCTGCGCCGCGAGCCCCCCAGCAAGAACACATAGTACAACAGCGTGGAAAGCGACTGGATCACAGCGGCCACGTAAGTGAGCGCGGCGGCGTTGAGCACAGCGCGGGCACCTTGCTGCTCGATGGGGCTTACCAGGCCAGACCTCTCGAGCATGACCATGGCACGGCGGCTGGCGTCCAGTTCGACAGGTAGCGTTACCAGTGAAAAGAGCAGCGTGCCCGCAAAGAGCACCACACCGATCACTGAGAGATCATAGACAGATAGGACCATCCCCAGCATGAAGACGATCGGCCCCAACCAGGAGCCGATTTGCACCACAGGCACCAGCGCCGAGCGCAGCTTGAGTGGCATATAGTGGCTGTGATGCTGCAGGGCATGGCCCACCTCGTGGGCCACGATGCCCATCGAGGCCACCGAGGCGGTGCGCCCCACGCCCGTAGAGAGATGTAGAGCGCGTTGACGGGGGTCATAGTGATCGGTCAGCTCGCCACGCGTCTCGTTCAGGCTGACATCCGTCAGGCCGTTGCTCGCCAGCAGGCGCTGCGCCACCTCAAAGCCGGCCAGCCCACTGCGGTTGGCGACACGCGCATACTTGCCATAGGCCGACCGCACCTTCCACTGTGCCCATAGGCCCAGCAGCAGTGCGGGCAGTGCAAACATAAAGTAGGTCGGGTTGAAGTAAGGCCAGTACATCGATATTCCTCATGCACACTGTTGATGACGTCTTTACTCAAGTATAATCGCCAGCGCGACGCCTGCAAGTCACTGGCAGGCGCCATCGCCTGCAATCCCACGCCGCGCCAGCAGCACTGTGCTGCTTCCCTGGGGGTGTGCGTGCGCCATCTCTCGGCACAGTCTAGACCACGGTGAGGACACTGGCCAATGCCGTGACCGGCAGACGGTTGACGCCTCGGGGACCGAAGGTATAATTAACCTTCACATCGCGTCACTGCAAGGAGTCAGGGGTGGGGCTGATCCTAGTTCGCTACGGTGAAATCGCCATCAAAGGGGGCAACAGGCATCTATTCGTGAGCCGCCTGCGGCGCAACATCCGCGCGGCCCTGCGCGCTCACGGTATCGATGCCGAGGTGTCCTCACAGGGGCAGCGCATTCTGGTGCGCACAGAGCAGGTAGAGCCTGCTCTCGAGCCGTTGTCTTGCACCCCTGGCATTGTCTCTTTGAGCCCGGTGGTCGAGGTGCCCAGCGAAATCGAGGCCATCGAGCGTGAGGCGTTGCGTCTGGCGGCCGTCGAAGGCGTCAGCACAGAGCGCACCTACTGCGTGCGGGCTCGCCGCCCCTGGAAGCAGTTTCCCCTCACCTCCGTCGAGATCAACCAGCGGGTGGGTGGCGCCATTCACCGGCAGTTCGCAGCCAGCGCCAATCTCTCGCAGCCCGATGTCACGCTGACCATCGAGGTGCGCCCCGAGACCACGCTCCTGTCGACGCGCACCATCGCTGGGCAGGGCGGCCTGCCGGTTGGCTCTGAGGGCAAGGTGGTGGTGCTGCTCTCGGGCGGTATCGACTCGCCAGTGGCCGCCTGGATGATGATCAAGCGCGGCTGCGGCATCATCCCCGTGCACTTTTCTCAAAGTGAAAGCGATACCGCCAAGGCGCTGGCCAATGTCGAGCAGCTGCAGCGCTATAGCCATGGCTTTGAGCTGCGCCCAGTGGTGTTGGATCATGCCGAGACCATAGCCCCCTATCTTGAGGGGCTGCAGCGCATCGCCCAAGAGCGCTGGACCTGTGTGTTCTGCAAACGCGCCATGCTCGAGCGCGCCAGCGCTGTGGCCCAGGAACTGGGGGCGCACGCCCTCGTCATGGGCGATTCGCTGGGCCAGGTCGCCAGTCAGTCGCTTGCCAATCTCGAGGTCATCTCTCATGGCATCAGCAAGCCGATTCTGCGGCCCCTGATCGGGCTCGACAAGGCCGACATTGTCGAGCTTGCCAGACAGATCGGCACGTTTGACACCTCCATCCGCGAAGCCGAACCCTGCCCATTTCTGCCCAAAGGCCCAGTGACACGCGGCACGGTGGGGCGGCTCAAGGGTATTCTGCAGCGTCTCTCACAGGTCGATGATCGAGCCGTCGAGTGAACGTTGTGCGGCGCCACTGCCGCCAGAGGAGCCCAGCATGGATCAGAACGTCTCACAGGCAAACCGCAAGTGCGGCATCTTGTGCCACCCCACGAGTGTCCCCGGTCCCTTTGGCATCGGCGATCTTGGCGATGGCAGCCTGCGCCTGCTCGACTTTATCGCGGCGGGTGGGCACAGCTATTGGCAGGTGCTGCCGCTGGGGCCCACTGGCTATATGGATTCGCCCTACCAGCCATTCTCGGCCTATGCCGGTAACCATCTGCTGATCGATCCCCTGGCGTTGGTGCGTGATGGGCTGCTCACGCCGGGCGATCTGGCCGGCAACGCCGAGCTCTCCGAGGATCGCGTCGACTATGGCGCCGTCATTGGCTACAAGATGGGCCTCTTTCAGCGGGCGCTCGAGCGGCTGGCTCAGGCGCCAAGTGAGCTGCGCGATGAGCTCGAGGCCTTTGCAGCCGACCATGGCGACTGGCTGCCCGATTACGCGCTCTTTATGGCGCTCAAGCAGCACTATGGCGGTAGGCGGTGGCTCGAGTGGGACCGCGACATCGCCCTGCGCGAGCCCGAAGCCGTGCGCCGCTGGCAACTGGCCCTGGACAAGGATGTGCGCCTGCACGTACTGCTGCAGTTCCTCTTTCATCGGCAGTGGCAGGCGGTGCGCGCCTATGCGCACGGGCTGGGCATCAAGATCATCGGAGACGTGCCCATCTTTGTAGGACACGACAGCGTCGATGTGTGGGCCAACAGACGGCTGTTCCGCCTCGACGACGACGGCCGGCCCACGGTGGTAGCCGGCGTTCCGCCCGACTATTTTAGCGCGACGGGCCAGCTCTGGGGCAACCCGCACTATCGTTGGGACCTGATGGAGGCCGACGACTATCGCTGGTGGCTCGATCGGCTCGAGCACACCCTCGAGCAGGTGGATCTGGTGCGCATCGACCACTTTCGCGGCTTTGCGGCCTATTGGGAGGTTCCCGCTGACGAGGACACGGCCATGAATGGCCGCTGGGTGTTGGGGCCAGGCAAGAGCCTCTTTGAGGCCATCGCGGCGCGCTTTGGCAAACCGCCCATCATCGCCGAAGACCTGGGGGTGATCACGCCCGATGTGGTGGCCATCCGCGATGGCTTTGGGCTGCCTGGCATGCATGTGCTGCAGTTCGCCTTTGATTCGGATGCCACCAACCCCGACCTGCCGCACAACTATCAACGCAACTGCATCGTCTACACCGGCACCCACGATAACGACACGAGTCTCGGCTGGTATGCGCAACGTGACGCCGCAGTGCAGCATCGCGCGCGGGTGTACACCGGTACAGACGGTTCGGCCATGAACTGGACACTCATGCGGCTTGCCATGACGTCGGTGGCCGACACCGCCATCTACCCCCTGCAAGATGTGCTGAGCCTGGGTAGCGAAGCACGAATGAACCTGCCGGGCCGGCCCGAGGGCAACTGGTCCTGGCGCTTTCGAGCTGAGGATCTGCGGCCTGACCTGGCATCGCTGCTCCACGAGCTGGCTCGGGTGACGGGCCGCCTGCCGCTGGGCGCCGAGGCGCCCGAGGCCAAACCGGCGGACCGCGCTCGAGCCGACGACGTGCTCTACGAGCCCGTCCAAGCCTAACTGACGACCAGCGTGCAGTGCGCCACAGCCTGATTGTGGCGCACTGCACTGCCTCTCCGTCTCACGCGGGCCGCGTAGCGCTCGAAGGTCATGCCTAACCCGATTTGATCTGTATTGGCTAGATTCCTCGAAATTCCTCGTGCATTCGGCTGTTTATTGTGCTATTATGGGGGCGCAACGCGATCCTAATCGTGCGCAGGGGTTTGGGGCCTCTTCGCCGATCGCCACAGGAGAGCAGCTATTGGTGTTGTTGGGCACCAGCTTGCACTCTGTGACGGCCGGGGAAGGGGCCCTTGTCGTCTGTTAGCAGGGTTGGGCTCGCGTTTTGGTATTGATTTGGCGTGTTGTGCTTGGAATGCCTTTGTGGGAGCTTGGCGCTGCCGTCTCATCGACGGCCTCATGCTGTTTGTGGCTGAGGCTTCTAGTGAGACGGCAGCGCCCCACAGGGCGCAAGGGGAGGGAGAGAGAGGTGCAGAGGACATGAGTAAGCGTTCTTGGCGGAACCTGCTGCAGATCTTGTTGGTCATGCTGCTGGCCACGTCGAATCTGGCGTTCTCTATGCCAGCATCGGCAGATGGCCCTACCGATCTGCGGGCAGAAGCGGCTCTCGCAAGCGGTGGACTTGACGATACGACAGTGGCCGCAGGCACTACCGTGCGAATCGGTCTGGCCGCGTGGAACGATTCGCCAGACGGTCTCGATGCCGAGGGGGATGCAGAAGATGTGGGTATGTACCTATATCTACCCGAAGGCTTTGAGATCGTACCCGGGCCAGACTCGCCCACCAACGGGGCGGTGATGACCCAGATAGGCCCTCGCGCCTATTACTTTGCGTTAGGCGACATTGTGGCAGGCGGCTCCTTTGGTTTTGGTGTCGCTGTCGCCATTGCGCCCGACGCCGTCGCCGGGTCTGACGGGCATCTGCCTGTGGCCCTTACGGCGGCGGTCGACCCCGGTGGCCCCACGTTCTATGACGTCAACACCGAGAACAACACCTACGCGGTAAACCTCACCGTGGTCGAGGACGCGCAGGATGTTTGGGTCGACCAGACCAGGCTCCCTGGGTCGGCGTTCGCTGGCGCCCCTAACGATTACGTACTGGGCGTGTTCAACGGCGGCCCGTCAGCAGCGCGCCAAGTAACCCTTGTTGACGAGTTGTCGCCCGATGAGACCTACGTGTCGGTGGACTTTACCAAGGGCAGTGGTGAGTGCTCCTACCTGGCCAGCAGCCATACGCTCTTGTGCCGTCTGGGGACGGTGATGCCCAGCACCTTTATCGAGGGTGCTGAGGCCTATGACCCGACGGTGGAGATGGTCCTCCATACAGAGGTCAAGAGCAGTACAGCCGATGTAGCGACTATCACCAACAGCGCTACGGTGGGCTGGTTGCACTGGGTGGGCCCCGGGCCGGATGACGAAGAGACCTTCGCGGCCGAGCCCGATCTGTTCGACACCTGGGTCGATCGTGACGTATCGCTGCAGGTGAGCAAGGTCAGCAGCCCCAACCCGCTGACGGCCGGCGAGCGGCTCACCTATGACATTACCGTGACCAACAATGGCCCCAGTGACGCCGACGGTGTAGAGCTCACCGAGGCACTGCCCTCGGGCGTCAGCTTTGTGGCCGCCTCTTTGGGCAGCGATTGGGCTGAGACGGTCCCCGGCAGCGCCTATGCACTGACTCGGCCTCTTGCGGCCGGCGAGACGGTAGGGTTGAGTCTGGAGGCTGACACCACGGCGAACCTGTATGGCCAGCTATCGCCGGGCACCCCTGTGATCACCAACAGCGTCTGCGTCACCTCGAACGAGATGATGAACGACAGCCAGGTGTGTGCCGATCAGGACACCCTGGTGACTGAGGCGGCAGACCTGGCTGTGTTCAAGGTCAGCAGCTCTGGCGGCCAGCTCTATGCAGGCCAGGAGCTCGAGTACACCATCCACGTCTACAACCGCGGCCCTTCGGCAGCTCGCGGAGTAAAGGTGGTTGACGATATCATCTCGGCGGCCGGTGTTTCGGTCCTCGACTGGGCTGTTGACGCGCCCACACCGAGCACGGTGACAGAGATCGGTGGCCAACTCGAGATCGCCATCAACCGCATACCGGCCGGCCAACGCGCCGAGATCACTGTGCTGATCGGCGCCGAAGAGGCGACTAGCGTGACCAACGTGGTCAACGCCAGTGCGAACACCCCCGATCCGGATGTGACCAACAACACTGCCAGCACGACAGACGAGTTTGTCGCCTCCGCCGATCTTGGCATCTACACGGACGCTGACCCGGTTATCATCACAGCAGGCAGTGTGGGGCGTTTCCTGATCGAGGTCTATAACGATGGCCCCTCCACGGCCAACAATGTCGTTGTCAAGAACAGGCTTCCGCAGGGAGTCGAGCTGCTATCGGTCGACGCCGGAGGGGGCCTGGGCTTGATAGGCGGCAATGCGCTGGGCGATGCGAACGACCCGGTGGTGGTTCCTCTGGGCGACCTCGCACCAGGCGAATATGCCTGGATTGACATCCTTGTGATGGTCGATCCGAACTATACCGACGCGCTGACCTACGACTTTTTGGGCTATGTCATCAACAGCGCTGAGGTGTCGTCTGACACGTTCGACCCATTCAACGGCAACAATGCCGATTCTGCCCACGCGCTGGTCTTGGGCGAGGCCGACCTCGCGCTTACCAAGGGGCAGACGCCAGACCCGGTGGTTGCTGGCGAGATGGTCGAGTGGCCTATGGTGATCACCAACTATGGCCCCTCGGTGGCGCGCGACGTGCAGTTGCTCGACGCCCTCCCCGGCGAACTCGGCTTTGAAGAGGTCGTCTTGGTCTCGGGCGAGGCGCAGTGTCAATACAGCCACACGACCGGGCTGCTGGGCTGCGACCTGGGCGATATGTACCCGGGCGACAGCGTCAGCCTGATCGCACGCACGCACGTCAAGCCGCATGTCAGCGATGGCACAGTCATCGAGAACACGGCTACCGTGGGCTCGCGGCTGCTGCTCGAGCCGATCGACGGTTACCCTGGCACGCGCGATGACAATTTCGACAACAACGTGTCCAGCGATAGCGGCACCGTCCGCGTCCAATCCTGGGTCAACGTTACGATCGAGGCCACGCCAGACCCGGTGTTGGCGGGCCAAAAGATCCACTATCTCGTCACAGTGACCAATGATGGTCCTTCTATCGCCAGCGGCGCTGCAGTGAACGTCGGCCTGCCGGCGATGGTGGACTACTCTGCGTACTCTGGCCCCGAGTGGACGCTGGATGCGCCGCTCAGCTGGAGCACCGAGCGCATCCTCTTCCCCGGCGAGTCCTCGTCGTTCATGGTCGAGGGCATCGTGCGCTCAGAGACAACTGCCTGGGACTGGGAGGCCCCCGAGCCCGCAGTCGATCCGGCTGGCTCTGAGACGCTAGCGGTGGGAGCCTGCGCCCAGTGGAACGAGGCGCCGCTGTTTGAGGACCCCGACCTGGGCCTGGTGCCTTCCGAAAGTTGCACCAGCCTGGAGACCTTTGCCGACGAAGAGGCTGATCTCTACATCGTCAAAGTCGGCAGCCCCGAAGGCCAGGTGCCGGCGGGTGGCCAGATTGAGTACATCGTCTATGTGTACAACCTGGGCCCGTCTGATGCCCGCAACGTCGTAGTGACCGATAACGTGCTCGGCGCCGACTATCTCGAGACTGTTGATCTTCAAGTGATCGAGGGCGGCGGCTCGGTTAACAGCATCGCTGGGGTCGCCATTCAGGGCGAGACGGTGGTGCTGCCTGCTGGCCAGCGCTTTGGCTACAGGGTGGTGCTGAGCAGCGACGAAGCGGTCGACCTGCAGAACATTGCTCACGTCTCCTCAGACACGCCCGACCCAGACTGGTCGAACAATGATGCCGCCACGTTCCACGAGTTCGTGGCGATGGCCGACTTGAGCATCACCAAGTCTCAAGCGGGCGGTATGATCCATATGGGTGAGGAGATCGTCTGGAATATCGAGGTCTACAACTCCGGACCATCGGTTGCCCAGGATGTGGTGATCTATGACGCGCTGCCGGCTGGCGTCTCGCCCGCTCCGGGCCCCTGGTCTCCCGGCACGCCCGGCGATCCCAATGACCCCATGACCATCCCATTGGGCAATCTGAACCCCGGTGAGACTCGCGCGGTTCAAGTTGTCGTTCGCGTCGCTCCGGACCTGGCCACGGGTGGAGGCTATATCGGCGTGCCCAGTATAGCCGAGATCTGGAACACCGCGAGGGTTGACAGCGTAACGGTTGACCCCAAAACGGCCAACAACACGTCCAGCGCTTGGACCCCCTTGATGTCGGTGGCTGATCTGAGAGCGCAGATTCAGCCCAATCCAATAAATGCCGTCGCAGGCGAGTCCTTCGAGTTCCTGCTGAGCGTCGACAACGCAGGGCCCAGTGCGGCTATCGACAGCACAGTTTACCTTAACTGGGCGCCGTTAGCGCAAGTCGAGAGCATCACGCCCGTCGAGGGCACTTGGGACTGCGCGTCTACGCTCACTTCCGGCATGATGCAGTGCAACCTCGGCGATCTTGGTCCGCAGCAGGCATCTGTAGCGCTTGTGCGCATGCGTCTGCAGGCCGACCTACCTGATGGTATGGGGCTGCCAGTTCAGGCGTACGTCACGTCTTCCTGGTCAGCAGATTTCAACGGCGATAACAACATGGCGTCGGCGATAGTCTCTGTCTCTCGCATGACCAACCTCACGGTGACCCGTGAGACGTGGCCAGAGCCAGTGGTTGCTGGTGACAAGCTCTATCACAGCATCACGGTGACCAATGAAGGCCCGTCGATGTCGTCAGGCATCGAGGTCACGCACAACTGGGATATGGCCAATCTGGAGCTGCTCGGTCAGACCGGCAGCGAGTGGGTGATGACCGAGCCAGACACCTGGCTTCTCAACCGCTGGCTGATGCCTGGCGATACCAGCACCTTTGTGCTCGAGTTCCGCGTCAAGCCTTCGACGGCCAATGTCACGGGCTCGTACGTGCTAAACAGCAGCACCTGCGTGACGGACGATGTGATGCCTGGCGAGGTATGCCCGCCCATCGAGCAGACGTTTGTCGACGAGCAGGCCGATCTCAGGCTGATCAAGGTCGGCACGCCCAACCAGACGGTGCGAGCCGGCGAAGAGCTTCAGTATGCGATCTTTGTGTACAACCTGGGGCTGTCTGACGCGCGCAACGTGGTGGTGACGGACGAGATCCTCTCAAATGGCCAGTTCAGCGATCCGGTGTTCGCGAGCCAGGGCTATGACTGCACCGTGGACGGCGGCGAGATCGTCTGCGACGTGGCGGTGCACCCTGCCGGGCAGCGTGAAACGATCTGGATCACCGTTACAGCCAACGAAGAGGTCGCCGTCAACAACCTGTCTTGCGTCGCCAGTGATACGCCAGACCCTGACGCAGACAACAACTGCGCCATGGTGCTGACGTCGGTCGTGCCTGTGGCCGATCTATCGGTTCACAAGACGCCGCTAGATCAGGGCCCCTGGATCGCGGGTACAGAAGCTGGCTTCCGTATCGAAGTGACCAATAACGGACCCTCTACGGCCGAGAACGTGGTCATCGAAGACTTTTTGCCGGCGTATGTTACCGTGCTCGAGACGGTGCCGGCGGGCAACTATACCGCCGGTGTTCCGGGCGACCCGAACGCGCCGATGGTCATCCCTGTGGGCAGTCTGGAGGCTGGCCAGACCTGGGAGGTCGAGGTCTACCTGCAGATTGACGCAGGCTATCCGTTCGATCCTGCGCTGAATGGCGAGTTCCTCACCAATGACGTCAGAGTGTCGAGCGACGTGTTCGATCCCGATGTCAGCAGCAATCACAACTCGGCGGTGCTGTTGGTCGAGCCGTTCTCACAGTTGATCGTGTCCAAGAGCGCAACGCCAGGGGAGGCCATGGCCGGCGAGCCGCTCGAGTATGCCATCACTGTGATGAACGCTGGGCCTTCAGTTGCCCACGGTGTGACGGTTATCGACTCCTTCGATGACGAGATGCTCACCTTTGTTGACTATGAGGTCGGCCTGGGTGAGGGGCGCTGCTTCTATGATGCCACACATCAAGAGGTGCTCTGCGACCTCGGTGACATCGAGCCTAACACCGTGCGCGAGATCTACCTCACCTTCCTGGTGAGCCCTGATGCACCCGATGGGTATCTGCTCTGGAACCAGGCAGATCTGATGACAGTGTCCAGCGTAGAGTTCGAGGGCGCCAACGTTGAGGTGCCGGTCATCAATAACGCTGATCTGCAGGTGACCAAGTCGGCCGACAAGATGCAAGTCTATGCCGGCCAGCAGCTCACCTACACAATCGACGTGGTGAACCATGGCCCAACCAGTGCGGTGGGTGTGCAGGTTGTCGATACGTTGCCCGGAGGGGTGACGTATGTGAACGACAACCTCGGCAGCTGCAGTCTTGAGGATGCCGAACTCACCTGCGATCTGGGCGACCTGCCCGTGGGGCAGAGTGTGAGCTTTGACGTGCTGGTGACGGTGAACGCTGACACCATCGAGCCCATCATCAACGTGGCCTCGGTTTCGAGCGACACGGTTGATCTGGACAGCGACAACAACGAATCTGCCGTCACTACACCGGTCGATGGCTTTGCAGACCTGCGAGCCATCAAGTTCGGTAAACCCGAGGCGTTTGTGCGGGCTGGTGAGGAGCTGACCTACACGATCCTGGTCGACAACCTGGGCACGGGCGTGGCGCATGGCGTCAAGCTGGTCGATAGCCTCGATTCTAACGGGGTGTTCGAGCTGCAGAGCGTCGAGTCTAGCCTGCCGGTGGTTGAGGATTTGGCGTCTCTGCAGCAGCAGTTCACCAAGAGCGGCAGCTTTACGCTGACGCTTGCTGATGATCTGCCCATCACCTTGGGGCAAGCGCCGTGGCGCATCACCACGATCGTCATGGCTAATGACGATCAGACCATCAACAACTGCGTGGTGGTCAGCGGCGACGACTTTGATCCCGATGTGGAGAACAACCGCGCCTGCGCCGAGCACGACATCACCAATGTCGCTGATCTGGGCGTAGACAAGACCGCGGCCGGCGAATCGCAGATCATGGGAGAGCCCGCTGGCACCGTCGAGCTGACCGAAGGCCGTGTGACGGCTGGCCAAGCCCTGTTCTACTCGATTACGGTGACCAATAGCGGGCCGTCAATCGCAGAGAACGTGGTGCTGCATGATGATCTGCCGGTCGGCGTCGAGTTCGTCGAGGCGGATCCGGCCGCTGATACGAGCCAACTGCCTGGCAAGTTGATCTGGAATCTCGGCTCGCTCGCCAGCGGTGATGTGGTCGAGATCGAGGTCAAGGTGTTGGTGCCCGCGCACGTGCCGCAAAGCACCGTGTTGCGGAACACCGCGGCAGTGATGAGCGACATCTTTGACCAGAACAACAGCAACAACACCGCCTCGGCAGAGGCCATCGTCGAAGCGTATGCGGACATCGTTCTCACCAAGTGGAGCGAGCCCGAGACGGCGATCTTTGGGAACGACATCGAGTACCACATCGTCGTCGAGAACCTGGGCCCGAGCGATGCTGGTCTCGTCAGGATCAGCGATCTGCTGCCCGAGGGTATCGATGGCGAAAAGTGGGAGTACACCACCGATGGTGGCCTCACCTTCACCAGGGGCTATGGCAACGTCAATGTCACGCTTGACATGCCCGTGGGCCAGGTGGTCGAGATGAGCGTCACGGGTATCGTGAATACCTACGCGACGTTCACCAACACGGCGTGCGCCAGCTCTAGAGAGGTGGTCGACCCTGTGGCAGATAACAACTGCGACCAGGTCGAGAACCGCCAGACGCTGGTGTTCTATCCCATCGAGATGCGCGGCACAACCAACACCTCGCATCGCGCCGACATCACCGTCTCCAAGATCGTGGCCACGCCAAGCTATGTCGAGGTCACGGTCACCAACGTCGGCAACCGGCCGTTGCTCGAGCCGTTCTGGGTGGACTTTTACGTCAGCCCCGATCCGGTCCCGACGGCTGTGAACCAGATCTGGGAGAACCTGTGCGCGCCTGGCATGGGCTGGGCGTGGCGCGTGACGGGCGATGACGGCCTGCCGCTAGACCCCGGCGAAAGCCTGGTGCTGGTGGTTGACGACACCGACAGCGATCTCTTCCCGCTGGCGCAGGGCCTGACGGTCTGGGCGCAGGCTGACTCGTGGAATCCCAACTCTGAATGGGGTATGGTCCTCGAGCAGGACGAGATCCAGGGTCTGCCATACAACAACATCCGCTGGTCGACGGTCGGGCGGGTCTGGGGCTATGACGGGATCGCTCGCACGAGCGACGACGTCATCCGCTCTGGCGCCCTCTCGAGCGCCGCAGCCGATGGGTTGCCTCCGCGCCCCTAGTGGCGTGAGCGGCTGACTCGCAAGAAAACACAGCGCGCCTGGCTCATCAGCCAGGCGCGCTGTTGCCTGCGAGTGCTCAGCCCAACAGGGCCCTGATGCTCTCTGCCACAGCGTGGCCCAAGGCGGCATGCCCCTTGGCGTCGAGGTGGATGCCATCGATCGGGCTGCTGTCGACCACTGTGCTGGCGTCGAGCAGGGCGCAACCCCTGGCGCGCGCCACGCGCGCGAATTGTTTGCCCAGGCGCAACGACTCGGCTGTGGCCCCGCGGAACATGTCGGCATAGTCGCTGAGCGTGCTCAACGGGGGTGGGGCCACTAGAAGCACCTTGGGGGCGCGTCCATCTGGCCCTGTGCTGCTGCCACAGACGATGTCGACCAGCGCGCCAGCGCCCTCGGCTACGTCATAGGCCGTCAACGAAAAGCGGTGTTTGAGATCGTTGGTGCCCAACATGATCACCACCACCTGCAACGGCGTATGGCTGGCGAGGCAAGGGATGAGGTACTCGCGGCCATTCTTGTGGCCCTCAATAGGATCGTCCCACACAGTGGTGCGGCCACACAGCCCCTCTTCGATGATGGTATAGCCTGGGCCGAGGGCGCGTTGCAGCACCCCGGGCCAGCGCACCTCGGGCGCAAAGCGCCCGCCCGTTTCGGGGATGTGCCCCCAGGTGTTCGAGTCTCCGTAGCAGAGAATGCGTGTGTTCATCGGCTAAACTCCACCCTACTATGAAAACGCTCTGGCTTGGCCAGAGCGTTTGGGTACCAAAGGTGCGCGCGCCGCGTTAGCGTTGCGCCAACGTGCGGTCCAGGCTTAGCAAGAGCCCCTTATGGTCGCCGATGGCTTTGAGCTGATCGACGATGGCAGTGGCGTTCGCTTCTTCTTCCACCTGCTCATCGATGAACCATGTGAGCATGCTCTGTGTGGCATAGTCTTTGGCTGCCAGAGCCACTTCGTACAGCTTCCAGATGAGGCTGGTGACGAGCTCTTCGTGAGCGAGAGCGGCCTCAAAGACGTCCAGTGCCGAGCCAAACTCGCCCTTGGGCGCGTCTAGCGCTCCGAGCAAGACACGGCCCCCACGCTCGTTGACATAGTCGAACAGCTTGAGCGCGTGCTCCTCTTCTTCGCTGGCCTGCTTGCGGAACCAGTGTGCAGCGCCCGGCAGGGCGTTGGCCTCGCACCAGGCCGACATCGACAGGTATAGATAGGCCGAAAAGAGCTCGTGTTTGATCTGATCGTTGAGAGCCTGCGAAACGGTGTCTTTGAGCATCGCTGTCTCCTTGTGCCTTGAGTCAGTTCGCTTGCGACTGCGCGCATCGAGGGCAGATGCCCCAGAAATCAGCGCGATTGCTGACCTCGACATAGCCCGTCTCTTGGGCCACCTGGACGGCAAGGCTGCTTACATCGAGGTTGTCCAGATCGACGATTTTGCCGCACAGCTTGCAGATCAGATGCGGGTGAGGCTCTGCGACGCGCCCATCGACATGGCGCACATCGTCGGCTGTGTGAATCTCTTGCAGCTCGTCGATCTCTTTGAGCAGTGAGACGGTCTTGTAGACCGTCGCCAGGCTGGTCATGGGAAAGTCGACCTGTACCTGTGCGTGGACCTCTTCAACCGTCGGATGCCCTGTATGGCCCACGATGGTGTTGATGATCGCGACCCGCTGCGGCGTGACACGGTAGCCGTGCTCGCGGAGACGGGTGATTAGCATGCCAGCTCGAGTCACTTGGTCCATGGTGTCTCCATCCTCGACGCGTTGTTATCGGAAACATATTATCAAAATAGTGCGTCCAGGTCAAGTGAGCTTTGACAGCCTGCCCAACCTCGTGCTACAATAACGGTTGCAGTTGATACCCTACGGGGGTATAGGATAGGAGGATCGATGAGTGACATGACACTCTCGCTCGACGTCAGTCGGCTGGGGTTTGGCGAGCAAAAGGCGCAAGAGCAAGAGCGCAATCTCGTGATAATCGGTGCAGGGCCGGCTGGCCTCACTGCGGGGCTATATGCCGGCCGAGCACAGCTCGAGCCGTTGCTGCTGGTGGGGCAGGCGTTTGGCGGTCAGGCTGCAACAACCAGTGAGATGGAGAACTACCCGGGCTTTCCCGAAGGCATCGGCGGTATGGCTCTGGCTGAGCAGATGTCGAACCAGGCCACCCGCTTTGGCGCTGAGATCATGTATGAAGAAGTGGTCAGCGTCGACCTCAAGCAGTATCCCTTTGTGGTGCGCACCTATGGCCCGGTCTTTCGGGCCAAGTCGCTGATCATCTGCACGGGTACGTCGTCGCGCAAGCTGGGCGTCGCTGGTGAGGAGCGTTACATCGGCCGCGGCGTCTCGTTTTGCGCCACCTGTGATGGGTTCTTTTACAAAGACAAGACAGTGGTGGTGGTGGGCGGTGGCGATAGTGCTATCGATGAGGGCCTCTACCTTACGCGCTTTGCGCGCGAGGTCATTGTGGTGCACCGCCGCGATGCCTTGCGGGCCAACGCGCTGCTACAAAAGCGCGCCTTTGCAGAGCCCAAGATGCGTTTTGTCTGGAACTCGGTCGTCACAGAGATCGTCGGCGACGATAATGTCACTGGCGTGCGCGTCCGAGATGTGAACACCGGTGAAGAGACCGTCATCGACGCCGATGGCGTGTTCGAGTACGTGGGCCTGGTGCCCAACACCAAGCTGTTCGAGGGCCAGCTCGAGCTCAACGAGCAGGGCTATATCGCCACCGACAGGCGTCAGCGCACCAGTATGCCGGGGGTGTATGCCGCCGGCGACGTGCAAGACCCCTGGTATCGGCAGGTGGTGGTAGCGGCAGGCGCGGGCGCAGCGGCCGCCATCGAGGCCGAGCGTTGGCTGGCAGAAAAGGCTTTTGAGGAGGCCGAACAGGCGCAGCAGGCTGGCTGAGCTTTTGGGCATCTATAGCATACGGGTCGCCTCTCTAGAGAGGCGACCCGTATGCTATGTCTACAGCAGCGGCATCACGGCTTTTGCGCTACCAGCAAAATGTGCGCGCCCATATCGAGGCATCCTGGCTCGCGACAGGCCTCGAGCTCGAGCTCGATCAACTGCTGCCAGGTGCGCTGGTCGCCAAGCCAGGTTGCTACCAGATCGCCCCAGGTGGCGCTCAGGCAGTTGCTGGCCGACATCACCAGCGGCTGCGCGCCCGTCTGCGTTACGAACTGACGAAACTCGTCCGCTCGATAGGCGTGCCAGAAGCGGCTGACAGCCGCCACCGAAGCAGGCCCCATATCGCCCGTGGACACGATCTCACGATTGAGGCCGCGATCGACGTTCAGGATGCGCGGCAGGTCTTGGTGCAGCGTACCGAACAGGCTGCGTGCACTGAGCAGCAACAGCCCGCCCGATCTGGTCACGCGGTAGAGCTCGCGCACCGCCCGTTCGCGCCGGTCAAAGACATAGCTCAACGGCCCCCCCACGCACACCACCGCGTCGAACTCGTCATCATCAAAAGCGTGCGAGAGGTCGATCATGTTGCACTCGCGCCAGGCCTCGATCTGCCGCGCATATCCCTGCGCCTCGGCGTTACGCCGATTGAGCGCCAGTTTGTCGGCCGACATGTCGGCCACCACCACCCTCGCTGAGATGGCGGCGATCTCTTGCGTGAAGCGGCCCGAGCCGGCTCCCATCTCGAGCACGCGCATGTCTGACTTGAGGTACTGCCTCAGGTAGTGGTTGTGGATGGCAAAGTCGACCTGCTGGATCGGGTCATGCTGACGCCGTTGCCACTCATCCTCGGCGTCGCTGTGCGATCGCACCCAGCTCAGCTCTTGGCCCGTCATCATGCGCCTCCATCTGTGGGTGGTTTAACCTACCATGATCACATCCATACTATAGAGCGCTCTGGGCATACCCTCAAGTGCAACTAGACGGTAAGGGCGTTACCGCTGCTCAGTAACGCCTCGGCGATGCTGTACATGTTCGATATGGTCCCCAGCTCAAGCTGCTCTTTGAGCCCCAGATAGCCCAGGCAGGTGCCGCACACGAGGATCTCGACGCCAGCGGCAGCCAGGCGTTGCAGATCATCGATCACAGGTGAGCCCGCGACGGCCAGACGTACGCCGGTGTTGTAGAGCACCAACGTCTTGGGCAACGGTTCTACCTGTGTGAGGGTGTAGATGAACGAGCGCATCAGAATGGCCCCCAGCTCGTCCTCGCCACGGCCCATGCGGTCACTGGTCAGGGCTACGACCGCGCCGGCAGATGACACGCCACAAGTCAGCAGGTCGGGTGCGAGTTCGGGCTCGCTGGTGGCATCGCCGCGCACCAGATAGACCGCAAAGCCATCGGCGCGCGCTTCCCAGCGGCACTCCCAGCCGGCCCGTTGGCCCAGACGCAAGACATTATCCACCTGCTCGCGCTCACTGACGAGGGTGGTAATTGCGCTCTCCTGGCGCATAGCGTTACGCGTGAGGATGACTGGCTGGGGGCACGCCAGCCCGCGGGCATCGACGGTAGTGGTCATATCGCCGCTCCTGGTGTTGGTCTGCTTTTCATTGTACCCCATGCGGGTATGCGGCACAAGAGATGGCTCTGGGTTCTGGCGGCCAGCACGCCTGTGCTATAATCTGCAAGTTGTTGGCACTCTACGGCGAAAGGCAGGCTATGGCCGCATCTCTGACACAGATCCGCAGTCTATTGATCGATCTGGATGGTGTGCTCTATCGGGGGCAGACAGCACTGCCTGGCGCTGCCGCCCTGCTCGACTTTTTGCGCGAGCGGGGCCTCGGCTACATGCTCGTTACGAACAACTCGACGCTGACGCCCGAGCAGTTTCGACAGCGGTTGCTTGGCATGGGCATAGATGTGCCCACCGAGCTGATTATGACCTCGGGTGTGGCCACGGCAGCCTACCTTGCCTCTGTGGCGCCGCCAGGCACCAGGGTGAATGTGGTAGGAGAGCCTGCGCTCATCAGCGAGATCGAAAAGCGGGGCTTTGTGATGGGGGGGCGCGAGTCGCGCTATGTTGTCTGTGGGTGGGACAAGGGCATCAACTTTGAAAAGCTCAAGACCGCCACGTTGGCCATCCGTGACGGCGCCACCTTTATCGGCACCAACCCCGACAAGACTTATCCGCTGGAGAACGACATCATCCCTGGCGCGGGCAGCATCATCGCCTCGCTGGTGGCCGCCACCGATGTCGAACCCATCGTGGTAGGCAAGCCCGAGCCGTTGGCGCTCGAGCAGGCGATGCGCATTCTCGGGGCAACGCCCGCTAACACCGCCATTCTGGGAGACCGGCTCGAGACCGATATACTCGGTGGGCGGCGCGCTGGCATGCGCACCATCTTGGTGCTCACAGGCATCTCGACCGCTGAAGAAGCACTCGCCTATACTATCGCTCCGCCAGACTGGGTCTATAACGATCTGCCAGCCTTGCTGACAGACTGGGCCGCAGCACTGGGCTGAGCGCCGAGAAGCCAAGAGGCGCACCCCGCGAGGTGCGCCTCTTTTTGATGCCGTAGGCTAGATGGCAATAGGCTCGCTCAACATCGCTTTGAGCAAGCGCACGCTGTTGAGCACATCGCCGTGGTCGACCATCTCTGATGGCGTGTGGATGTGCCGACAGGGGATCGACAGGCACCCAGAGGGGATGCCCGCTCGCGTGGTCTGGATCACCATCGCATCGGTAGTGCCTGCATCGAGCACCTCGCGCTGGTATGGAATGCCCGCCGCCTCGGCAGAGCGAATCATCCAGTCTTTGACGCCCTCGTGAGCGATCATGCCCGAGTCCTTGATCTTGACGGCGGGGCCGCCACCCAACTCAACGGCCATAAAGGCCGCTTTGGGGGTATCGCCAGTGTCTGTCACGTCGATGGCCACGGCCACATCGGGATCGATGCCAAACGCAGCGGTCATGGCGCCACGCGGGCCCACCTCTTCTTGCGTCGTGAACACGGCATAGACATCATTGGGCGTGTCGCCGAGCTCGATCAGCGTTTGGGCCGCCACAGCACAGGCGATGCGGTCGTCCATCGCCTTGGCGACGAGACGTTTGCCCAGATCCACCATAGGGCGGTCAAAACAGCAGATGTCGCCCACCTCGACGGGAGCATCGGCTGGCGATGTGGCTCCCAGGTCGATGAACAGCTCTTCCATCTTGGGCAGTTCGCGCTTCTGCAGCCAGTACTCCCAGCCCACCACGCCCGTGGCGCCATTGGCAAAGCGCACACGGTTGCCCAGCAACGTCAGCGGAGAGACGCCGCCCACGGTCTGGAAGCGGGCAAAGCCCTTGCGGTCTATATGGCTGACCACGAGGCCGATCTCATCCATGTGCGCCGCCAGCATCACCCGTAGGCCGCCGCCAGAGCCCTTTTTGTAGGCGATGAGGTTGCCCATGTTATCGCTGCGCACCTCATCCACAAAAGGGCGCACCAGATCGGCCAGCAGGGCGCTCACGACGCTTTCGCGCCCCGAAGGGCCAAAGGCCTCGACCAAAGTCTTGATCATGTCTTTCATGACAGGCTCCCTTGAATGCGCTGCAGGGCGGCCGCCATCAGGCGGTGGGTATTCTCCAGATCGTTCAGGCTGAGGATGCTCACGGGGGCATGAATGTTACGGCAGGGCACCGCCACCGTCACTGCGGGCACGCCTTCGCGCGATAGGTGGATAGCGCCTGCGTCGGTGCCTCCCGCCGCCGCTTTCTTGAACTGGTAGGGAATGCCCTCTTCGCGGGCGGTCTCTACCAGCAGATCAACAAGACGACGATCGGCGATGAAACTGCGATCCATAAAGGTGATGGCTGGGCCCTTACCCACCTCAGTGACGTGGCTGGTGTCCTCGTCTCCCTTGGGCAGGTCATCGCAGATGGTCCCTTCGAGCACAAACGCGAGATCGGGCTCAATGCCATAGGCCGCCACGCGGGCGCCGCGCAGGCCCACCTCTTCTTGGGCAGTGAACACGGCATACAGGTCGATGGCATAGTCGTGCTGCAATAGCTCGACGAGCACCGCACAGCCGGCACGGTCGTCGAGCGCCTTGCCCTTGACGCAGCGCAACGCGCCTGGCTCTAGCGCCTCGTAGGTGGTGCGAAAGGTGATGGGATCGCCCAGCGAGACGAGCCTTTCGGCTGCGCTCTGACTGGTGGCGCCGATATCGATGGCCGCACGCGAAAGATCGGGCGCTGCCTCGCGCTCCTTCCGTGCGATGAGGTGAATGGGACGGTAGCCGATAACGCCAGGCACAGCGGCCTGGCCGATGAGCACCTGCTTGGATAGCAGGATGCGGTCGTCGATGCCGCCCACTTTGTCAAAGCGAACGGTGCCGTCCTTGTTGACGCCCGTGACGATCAGGCCGATCTCGTCCATATGAGCAGCCACCATCACCTTGAGCGGCCGACCCTCGACCGGCCGCCTTGCCCTGCGCAGGCAGATGAGGTTGCCCAGGGTATCGACGCGCTGTTCATCTACCAGGCCATCGATGGCCGCTTCGATGATCTCGCGCACCTCACGCTCACAGCCCGAAATGCCACGGGCGTCTGAAAGCTGTTGTAGCAGCATGCTCTCCTCCTACAGCATCGGGGCAGAGACGTCAGCGCTGTCGAGCGCGACGATGGCCCTCGCCATCAGCCGGCCAGTGCGCTGGATGTCTCGCAGGCACACCGTCTCGACCGACGTGTGCATATAGCGCAGCGGCACCGACAGCAGCCCTGTGGGTACGCCTTCGCGGGCCACCTGGATCGCCCAGGCGTCGGTGCCCGTCTGGCCGGCAGCCACCTCAACCTGGTATTTGATCTCATGTTCTTTGGCCGTCTGTACGAGCAGCTCGTAGATGGATGGATGGATGTTGGGCCCCATGGCAATGGCCGGTCCACCATCCATCTCGACTGACTCATCATCAGACACCCCAACCTGGGCGCCAAAGCCCACATCCACGGCGATGGCCGCGTCTGGCGCTGTGTGATAGGCGCTGACGATGGCGCCGCGCAGGCCCAGTTCCTCTTGGGTGGTGGCCACCGCATACACGTCCCAACCGTGCCGCAGGCGACTCAGCTCTTGCAGGCACACCGTCAGTGTGGCCACGCCGGCGCGGTCGTCCATGGCCTTGCCCGAGAGATAGCCCTCGGCCAGCGCGATGGTCTCACGACGCATCGACACGAGGTCGCCCACCTGCACCAGATGCGGCACCTCCTCGGCAGTGAGCCCCGTGTCGATAAAGAGCTTGTCGGTCGGCACGGCAGTGCGGCGCTCTTGCTCGCCGAGCACGTGGGGCGGGCGGCTCGAGATAACGCCGATCAGCTCGCGCCGGCCGTGGACCGTCACCTCCTGACCCAGCACGGTGCGCAGGTCTACCCCGCCTACGCGCGTAAAGCGCAAAAAGCCGCCTTCATAGCCGGTCACCATCAGGCCGATCTCGTCCATGTGGGCCGCCAGCATGATAGCGCGCCTGGGAGTGCCCTCCGCAGGCTCGCCGCGCTTGAGCGCCATCAGGTTGCCCAGGGCATCGGTCTCAAAAGCGTCGACGAGCGGATCCCAGGCCTTTTGCACCAGAGAGCGCACATCGCCCTCATAGCCCGATAGGCCGGTGGCCATGGTGAGTTCTTTGAGATGCGCAACAAGGTCCATAGAGCTTCCTTTCGGACGCGCGAGAGGTGCGGTTAGCGCTGCGCTCAAGGCGTCGCCGTGGGCGTCAGGGTGGGGAAGAGCGTCGGTGTATTGGTGGGCGCGGCGCTGGGCGCCACGGTGGGCGGCTCGCTGGTGGGCTCGACTGGCGCCTCTGGCTCTTCTGTAGGGGGAGCCACCAGGCTGGCGACTGTGGGTGTGGGCATGTCGGCCGGAGACATCATGGTTTTGCGCACATACAGGCTCAAGGCGCCCAGCGCATACAACAGCACCACGATGAACGAACCGGCTATCCAGGCGGCACGTTTGGCGCGGGCCACGTCAGAGTGAGCGACGAGACGATCCCACCATGTGGTCATGCCGTTACTGACCTGCGACGCAGTTGCTGAGGCACGATGCCTGCCTAGACGGGGCGTCCATCGAACGAACGCAGCAGCGAGGTGAGTGCTTTGCGGGCGTTGAGTAGATAGTTGAGGTTGCTCCACGAATCACGAACCTGATCGGGCACTTGATTGTCAGACCACCCCATGGCCGAGACCATCTGGTCTTCGGTGCCCAGATAGTCGTAGAGGATATCGATCTGCTCGTCGAGCAGCGAGAGATTGTAGAGCAGCAACGCATACATGGCACGGGGCGATACGGTGTGATCGCCACGCGAACCTCCGGCGGCCGCCAACAGGCTAGCCACTTCAGCGTCGCGGATCAAACGTGCCATGCAGAACCTCCATCAATGCTTCGGGCGATGCTATCACCAAGGAAGGGCGATGTCAACTCGAAAGCCTGGCATGGCTCAGGGCACCTGGCCGCCGACCTGCTCGATATTCCGCACGTGCTCCTCGTATGTCTCGGCGAACACGTGCGAGCCGTCGCCCTGCGCCACAAAAAAACGATAGGGCGTGTCTACCGGCTGCAGCGCAGCCTCGATGGCCCCCAGCCCTGGGTTACAGATGGGCGAAGGCGGCAGCCCTGGGTTCAGATAGGTGTTGTACGGTGAGGCGATCGACGAGTACTCTTCAATCGTCAACGGGCGCCACCAGTCGTCGGCCTCGGCATCGTAGCCGCGCGCGTATTGCACGGTGGGGTCGGCCTGCAGATACATGCCGTCCTCGAGGCGTTTGGCGTACACGCCGGCGATGAGTGGTTGCTCGTCTGCTACGACTGCTTCGCGCTCGACGATACTGGCGAGTGTGACCACCTCATACACGCTGCGCCCCGTGGCGTTGGCACGCGCGAGCATGTCGGCTGGCATGCGCCCCTGCCAGGTGCTCACCATGATCTCGACAATACGCGCTGCGCTGGCATTGAGCGGGAACTGATAAGTGTCGGGAAAGAGAAACCCCTCTATGCTGGCGGGGCTGCCTGCAGGGCGGTCATCGAGCAGCGGGTTACCGCTCACGCCGCTGCGCACCGCCGCCAAAAAGGCCTCGGCTTCGACGACGTCGCTCTCGTCGAGCAGGGCGGCGATCTGCTCGGCTCGCAGACCCTCGGGCACCGTCACGGTCACAGCGGGGAGCCTGCCATGCTGCAGATTGCGTACCATCTGCTCCATGGTCATGTCGGGCCGCAGCTCGAACACGCCTGCCTGAATATCACTATCCGCGCCCCAGTATTGCACCATGCGCCGGAATAGCTCAGCGTTGCTCACCAAACCCTCGCGCTCCAGACGCTGCGCGATGCCAGTTAACGTCTCGCCCGAACGAATGACAAAGGTGCGCTCGCGGCTATCGTCGGGGTTGGCGGGAGCGTTCATCTGGTCGCCATACATCTGGCGAAGATACAGCCCGATGGCCCAGCGCTCAACCCTGCTGGCGGTGATCTCAAAGGGCGTATCGCGTTTGGTCTCGTCGGCAGCTTGCCAGGTGTACCAGAGCCCTGCCGTAACGATCAGGCCGACGGCCAGCAACGTCAGGGCAGCTGTGAGCACCCGCAGCGTCCAGCGCAAGGCGTTGTTCATGTATTCCTGCTCATCTGATGGTCGATATAGTCCTGCAGCAACACTGCCGCAGCCACTGCGTCTACCTGCTGGGCGCGCTTCTGCGGCGACAGCCCCTCGGCAGAGAGGATCTCGTTGGCACGTCGGGTGGTCTCTCGTTCATCATGAAAGATGATGGGCACCGCCACATGCTGCTCCAAGCCGCGCACAAAGGCGCGCGTTGAGGCGACCTGTTTGCCCTCGCTGCCGTCGGGCAGCAACGGCAGCCCCACCACGATGGCTCTGATGCCTTGCTGGCTAACCAGTGCGGCAATGCGCACAAAGCCGCCTGGCCCGCGGCGACGCGGAATCATCTCCAGCGGGCGCGCCAGCTGTTCCAGCTCGTCAGAGATGGCGACGCCGGTACGCTCATCGCCCACGTCGAGTGCCAGTAGCCGCGTCATGGGGCACCGGCGTCGACTGCTACGCTGATACGCACGGGCAGCACCGGCAGGCGCTCCCAACGCGGCGGCAACACTGTGACCTTGGGCGCAGCGGCCAACTCGAAACTGTCGCTCAACCAGGCCGTGGCTGTGTCGACCTCTTGGCCGCGCACCCCGTGGCGCACGCTGTCCACCTCGATCACCTGTGCCAGGCTGCCTCGTGCCATCACGTCAAAGGTGATCTCGCCGCCCTGCACAGAGACCTGCTCCGAGGGTTGGAGCGCAAGCGTGTCTTCCACCAGACGCAGATCGGCTTTGCCCTGCGCCTCTAGCATGCGCGTGGCCAGTAACTCTAGGTCGCGTGAACGGATGGCCTCGCCGCGCGCCACCACCTTCATGGTCATTGAGACGATCTCGCTGCGCTGGTCGAGCACCTGATCGTGCTTGTATGACATGACCTGCACGTCGAGCGAGGCCTGCACGATCGACTCTCCCTCCTCAAGCTCGTCGGCCAGTTGCTGTCTGGCGAGCTCAGTCAGGCGCGCCAACGCCTCATCATAGAGCGCGTTCTGATCCTCGGCGCTCACCCTCGCGATCTCTCGCATCGCCCCACCGCTGGTGGCGCTGTCGTTGATCACCTCAAGAGAGGAAGCCAACCCCCCCTCGATAATGTTGATGGTCAGGGCGCGCACATTGCCCACAGGGCCAGCGTCGGCCGCCATGATGGGCACCCTCACGGTGGCGTTGTACTGCGCCGGCAACGAGGCATCGTTCACCGTGTAAAAGCGGGCCGTTTGCCCCGATCCGGTGCGCACATACGTGCCCTTGGGGATGCTCACTGCCTGGTCCGAGCGGTTGGCAAAAACGACATCGCCCGCGGCAAAGGTGTCGGGCTCGGTGGCACGGCCAGTGGTGGCCTGCTGCGCTACATCCTCGACGATCACCTGTACCATACGGGCGGGCAGCAGGGCCTGTCCATAGTCGATCTCGGTGCGCAACGGGCTGGCCGTCACCGTGAACCTCACCTCGGCAGCCTGGGTGATGGGCTGCAGGGTGATCTCAGCACTGGGCAACACCACGGCAATGGTGGCCGCAATGATGCCCAGCAGCAAAAGCGCGCCGAGCAAACCCGCTGCAAACGCGGCCAGCCCCAGGTGGCGCGGGCGCCTGAACTGTGCAGCCGAGAGCGTGCGCACCTCGGCGTGGCTGTCTTTGCCCTCGACGCGCTGCACGCTCCGCTGCAGCGCCGGCGGCAACATGATGTACGGCGGCAGGCCGGCCTCGCGGGCCAGTTGGCGCACCTGGCTGCGCAGGCTCACCAGCCGCAGGTCGACGCCGACCTCGCTGGCCGCGTGGCCCAGGCGTCGCAGGTTGAGCAGGTTCTGGGCCCAGCGAGTTCTCCAGGGCAGCACCAGCCAAACCTGGTCGCCCGCCCTGTGGCGCCGCACCAGGCTGGCGGCAACGCTGACTGTCACATGACGCTGCAAGCGATAGACGTGTATCGACGCCAACGATCCTCCCGTTACAGGCCAACGCCTTACGATGCGCTGCGCCAGTCGATGATGTCGAGCAACGCTCGGTCGAGCTCGCCGCCGGGGCCGTACTGTCGGGCCACATAGTGGGCCAACGACCAGGATGGCAGCAGCGCTGGCCCATAGGTCTGCCGTGTCCAGTTCATCACCCGATCGTTCCTGTAATTCTCGAGCGTGGCGAGGCGTGGACAGCGCGCCAGGCCCAGTGCTTGCTCCCAATAGGGCGTTTCGAGGGCGAGCAGGGCCTCTGACGCCTTATGAGAGAGGTCCAGACCATAGTGCTGGTCTGGCAACCCAGGGCCACGCTCCTCTGGAGGCACGAGCTCGCACAGCCCGTCGAGCCATGCCTGCAGGGCGCGCCAATAGCGGCGCGCCAGGCGGTCGAGCCCTTCACGATCGAGCCTGCCAGCACGATATTCGTGCATGAGCTGTAGACGCTCCTCGCGCTGCAGCGGCAGGCCCTCGAGCGTCGCGTCGATGATGCCCATGGCGCCCTCATCGCTGCGGGCCGACCAGACGATGCGCCCCTGATGCAGGCGATCGAGATACGCCTCATTCTCATCGAGCAGCACCAGCAGAGCGTCGCCCAGCGGAGCGGCCAGCGCCACGCGCTGCGGTACAATGCTCGCTAACGAAATCTGCAGCTTGGCCGACAGCGCCTCGAGGGTGCGCACCCATTCGATGGGCGCCGCAAAGAAACACAGGTCGGCCTCTAGCAGCGTGCCCTGCAGGCTGACGGGGTCGAGCACCTGGTGGCCGTCGACGCGCACCTGTGCTGGTACGCCGCAGGTGATCACATAGCGCTCGAGCTGTTTCTGCTGATCCAGACGGTCGAGCGCTTCTCGATACCCACGCCGCAAGAGGTCGCGCACTTCGTCGAGCTTGATCGGCTGCGTGGGGCGGTTGCGCTCACGTCGCGGCCTTACGGCGGCGCTCAAGGTGATGCTGTCGGGCACGCTCATGGTGACGGTGTCGGCCACCACCTTGCGCTGATAGTTGCCGTGCTCGGTCATATCCTCGGCCTGCGTCAGCGCCAGGTCTGCCCCAATAAACCATCGCTCGGGATCAGGGAACTGCGCGCGGCCCAACCCGTGTACGGGAGACACGCCCACGCCCAGCACATCGGCAATGCCGTGCGATAGCTTCACCACGGCTCCGCGCACATGGTCACGCTCCCATGTGAGCAAGCTATGAAAATGAGGCGAGCTCTCGGATGTGGGAGCGCGGCGCCGCTGGAGCCAACTCAGCATAATCGCAACCTGCTCACGCCAACAGGGCCGCTTTGACGGCCGGCACCACCGATGCCACGGCTTCGGCGAGTTTCTCTGGGTCGCGGCCACCGGCTTGTGCCATGTTTGGGCGTCCACCGCCGCCGCCGCCCATCAGCCGCGCGGCATCGCCGGCCAGCTTGCCGGCGCTCAGGCCCTTCTGCACCAGGTCATTGGTGAGCCCCACGACCAGCAGCGGGCGTTCTTCGATGACGGCGCCCAGCGCCACCACGGCGCTGCCGAGCCTGTCGCGGAAGCGGTCGGCCATGCCGCGCAGGGCATCCATATCGGCGACGCTGACTACCTCGGCCAGCACGCGTGCCTGGCCCACCAACTGCGCCTTGTCGAGCAGGCGGTCGACATCTCGCGCAGCCAGCTGCTGCTGTGCTTCATGCAGTTCTCGCCGCAGCTCGCGCACCTGCGCCTCGAGCTGCTGCACGCGCTCTAGTTCCTCGCCGGCGCGCGCTGCTACCACCTGGCCGATGGCCGTCAGCGTCTTGAGGGTCGCGTTGATGTGGGCCTCGGCGCCACGCCCCGTGAGGGCTTCGATGCGCCGCAGCCCCGAGCCCACGCTCGATTCACTCACGATGAGCAAGAGCCCGATCTGCCCAGTGGCTTGCACGTGGGTACCGCCGCATAACTCGGTGGTAAAGCCCTCGGTCGCTACCGCGCGCACCTCGTCGCCATACTTTTCGCCAAAGAGGGCGATGGCGCCGGCCGATAGCGCTTCGTCAAAGCGCATGACGCGCGTCGAGATGGGCCGGTTGGCTCTGATCTCGGCATTGACGATTGCTTGCACTTGCTCGAGTTGTTCCGCCGTCAGCGGCGCCAGATGGCTGAAATCAAACCGCAACCGCTCGGGCGCCACCAGCGAGCCCGACTGGGCCGCATGTTCGCCGAGCACCTGGCGCAGGGCACGATGCAGCAGGTGGGTGGCCGAGTGATTGCGCGCAATGTCGAGGCGACGTGACTCGTCTACCTGTGCCTTTACGCGGTCGCCCGTGGTCAGTTCGCCATGCAGCACCTGCGCATGGTGCACAGTCACATCGGGCACCGGTCGGGTGGTGTTGTGCACCTGCAACGTGGCCGCGCCGGTGCTGATCAGCCCGGTATCGCCCACCTGTCCGCCAGACTCGGCATAAAAAGGCGTTACATCGAGCACCACCTGCACGCGGGCGCCTGCCTCCGCCGTGGCTATCTGACGGCCGTCAGTGGCGAGGCTCAACACCGTCGCCTCGGCGACACAGGTGTCATAGCCCACGAAGCGGTTGCTCGACAGGCCCAGCGTTCGGTAAAAGTCAGCGTCGTTGTCGGCAGCAAAGCGCTGCGACGAGCGCGCCCGCTCGCGCTGCTCGGCCATTGCCCGGCGAAAGCCCTCTTCATCCACCGCGAGGCCCATCTCGGCGGCAGCGTCTCGCGTCATCTCAAGCGGAAAGCCATAGGTGTCGTACAGCTTAAAGGCATCGACGCCTGGCACAGTCACCGCGCCTCGCGTGCCCAGCTCGTCGGCGATTTGCTCGAGCCGTGCCAGGCCAGTATCGAGCGTCGCCAAGAAGCGCTCTTCCTCGTTGGTGACCACCTGACGGATAAAGCCGCGCCGCTCGACGAGTTCGCCATAGTGCTCGCCCATGTTGTCGATGACGGCATCGCATGTCTCAGCCAAGAAGGGCCCACGAAATCCCAGTCGCCGCCCAAAGCGCGCCGCACGCCGCAGCACCAGGCGTAGCACATAGTTGCGCCCCTCGTTACCCGGCAACACGCCATCGGCGATCAGAAAGGCGATCGCCCGGCTATGGTCGGCGATGACGCGATAGGGCACCATCTGAGCCAGACGCTGCTCATCGGTGTGACCCAGCAGCGTTTGGGTGCGCTGCATGATGGGCGTAAAGATGTCGGTGTCATAGTTGTTGTCGACGCCCTGCAACACTGCGGTGATGCGCTCTAGCCCCAGGCCCGTATCGATGTTGCGCTTGGTGAGGGGCACCAGCGTGCCGTCAGCCTGCTGGTCGAACTGAGTGAACACCAGATTCCAGATCTCCATCCAGCGTTCACACTCGGTGGCCGGAGAGCAGTCCTCGCGGTGGCATGTGCAGTAGGCCGGGCCGCGATCGTACATAATCTCCGAGTCGGGGCCACAGGGGCCGGTATCGGCCATCTCCCAAAAGTTGTCTTTGCGGCCCAGGCGGGTGATGCGCTCGGGGGCAATGCCGATCTCGTGCACCCAGATATCGTGGGCCTCGTCGTCCTCGAGATAGACGGTGGGATAGAGGCGGTCGGGGTCTAGCCCCATCTCGACGGTCAGGAACTCCCAGGCCAGCTTGATGGCCCCTTCTTTGAAATAGTCGCCAAACGAAAAGTTGCCCAGCATCTCAAAGAAGGTGTGGTGCCGCGGCGAGGGGCCCACGTTCTCCAGATCGTTGTGCTTGCCGCTGACGCGCATGCACTTTTGTGCCGAGACGGCACGCGAGTAGGGGCGCGTCTCTAGCCCGAGATAGATCTCTTTGAACTGGACCATGCCGGCGTTGGTAAAGAGCAACGTGGGGTCGTTGCCCGGCACAAGCGAGGATGATTTGACGACTGTGTGCCCGCGCTCTCGAAAGAACTCGAGGAACCTGTTGCGTATTTCGGTGCTGGTCAGCATCGCAACTCCCTGTGGCTGGCTCACCTTGCGACTATAGGCAACGGAACGTCCGCTGTCAAAGGATTGTTGCTGGACATAAACACGGGCAGGAGCAGACGACTGGAGCGCCGCTGACCTGCCCGTGGGTGATCGCGAGCGATCAGGCGGCGGCCTGGCTCACGGCAGCGTGCCGATTGTGGATGGCGTCGGCATCTACAACCCAGGCCGAGATGTCTTGCTGTGAGGGCAGCTCGAACATCACATCCAGCAGCGCCTCTTCGATGATGCTGCGCAGCCCGCGCGCGCCCATCTTGCGGTTGAGCGCCTCGTGCGCCGCTGCGCGCAGCGCCTCAGGCGTGAAGGATAGCTCGACCTGATCAAGCGCCAGCAGCTTTTGATACTGGCGCACCAGCGCGTTCCTGGGCTCGGTAAGGATGCGCACCATGTCGTCCTCCGTCAGCGCATCTACGGTGATGGTGACCGGAAGGCGCCCCACAAACTCGGGGATCATGCCGAACTTGAGCAGGTCTTCGGCTGCCACCTGCCGCAACAGGCCATCGCCATGCCTGGCTGCTTCGCCGCTGGAGACGCCAAACCCAAGCTGTGGCTTGACGCGTGTGCGCTCGGCGATGATATCGTCCAGCCCATCAAAGGCCCCACCGCAGATGAACAGAATGTTCGTGGTGTCGATCTGCAAGAACTCTTGATGCGGGTGTTTGCGTCCCCCCTGAGGCGGCACGTTGGCCACAGTGCCCTCGAGGATCTTGAGCAGCGCCTGCTGCACACCCTCGCCAGAGACGTCGCGTGTGATTGATGGGTTGGCGCCCGACTTGCGCGCGATCTTGTCGATCTCGTCGATGTAGACAATGCCACGCGAGGCCTTGCTCAGGTCATAGTCGGCCGCCTGGATCAGGCGCAACAAGATGTTCTCGACGTCCTCGCCCACATAACCGGCCTCGGTGAGCGCCGTCGCATCGGCGATGCAAAAAGGCACATCGAGCACGCGGGCCAGCGTCTCGGCCAGCAGCGTTTTGCCGCAACCCGTGGGGCCGATCAGCAATACATTGCTCTTTTGCACCTCGACGCCGTCGTCATCGGCCAGGGTCTGTGCAGCGACGCGCTTGTAGTGGTTATAGACGGCGACAGCAAGCACCTTCTTGGCACGCTCTTGGCCGATGACGTATCCGTCGAGCTCTGCGACGATTTCCTTAGGCGATGGAATGTCGCTCAATTGCAGCGTCTCTGGCGCCTGGCCCTTTTCGCCCACCTCGAGGATCTGCTTGCACAGGTTGACGCAATTGTCGCAGATTGAAACGTTGTTGGGCCCGGCAATCAGCCGGCCCACCATCGTCTCTGGCTGCCCACAAAACGAGCAGTGCGGCAGGGCCAAGGGCGTTTGTGTCATGACGCTGCCTCTTCTTCGTCCTTGGGCTTGCGGATCACGTCATCAACCAGCCCATAAGAAACAGCGTCTTCGGCCGACATAAAGTGGTCGCGGTCGGTGTCGCGCTCGATGCGCTCCAGCGGCTGCCCGGTGTGCTCAACCAGAATGTCGTTGATGCGCCGCCGCAATCTCAGAATCTCCTCGGCCTGGATCTGAATATCGCTCGCCTGACCGCGCGCTCCGCCCAGCGGTTGATGGATGTGGATGGTAGCATTGGGCAACGCAAAGCGGCGCCCCTTGGCCCCAGCCGCAAGCAGGATGGTGCCCATGCTGGCCGTGCTGCCCACCGCGATGGTCGAGACTGGCGCCCGCACCATCTGCATCGTGTCATAGATCGCCAGCCCCGCATACACCGAGCCGCCCGGCGACTGCACGTAGAGCATGATCTCACGCTCGGGGTCTTCGCGGTCGAGGTACAGCAGCTGGGCCACTACCAGGTTAGCCACGTTATCGTCGATCGGTGTGCCCAAAAAGATGATGCGCTCTTTGAGCAGCAGCGAATAGATATCGAACGCGCGCTCACCGCGCCCGCTCTGCTCGATGACCATCGGGATGAGTGTCATATCGTCGGTCCTCCTGGAACCTGCAGGCGCTCCTACTCCTGTTCCGAGTCTTTGCGAGTCTCTTCTAGGAACTCGGCCAGCGCCTGATTCTCTTCAGATGGCTCGGGCGCTTCCTCGTCAGGGCGGCCAGCGAGCCTGTTGGTCAGTATACGGGCGGCCTTGTTTATCTGCCCCTGGGCATAGATCGCCGCCAGCGCGCCAGAGGCAGTGGCGTTGCGCAGCACCTCTTCAGCCCGTTCGCCATAGGTGCCATAGATATCTGCCGCAAAGGCGCGAAATTCGGCTTCAGCCTCATCGGCGCCTAACTCGATGTCCTCGCGCCTGGCATACTCGCCGAGCACGAGACGCTCAATCAAGCTGCGTTCAGCGTCTGGGCGAACCTGCTCGCGCAGGTCTTCCTCGGTCTGGTTGACCATCTGCAGGTAGCGCTCAAAATCAAAGCCCATGCGCGCCAGCCGGTTGCGCTGCCGCTGGATAGCCTCGCTGATCTCATTGTTCAGGGCGGCCTCGGGATATTCCACCGTGGCCACGCCAACCAGGGCCTCGACGGCGGCGCGGGTCTCTTTGGAGCGCGCCTCGGCCTGCTTTTGCTCGGTCATGGCCTCGGCGATGCGCTCGCGCAAAGCCGCCAGAGATTCATAGTCACCCACCATCTTGGCCAACTCATCGTCGATAGGCGGCAGGTTGGTCTGACGAACCGTCTTGACCGCTACCTCAAATGAGACCGTCTTGCCGGCCAGGTCGTCGTTATCAAAGTCCTCGGGGTAGGAGAGGGTAAAAGCGCGCGTGTCGCCCTCGCTGGCGCCCAGGATCGCCTCGGCAAAGCCAGGCGGCATCATCTCTTCGCTCACATTGAGCGTGGTGCTTTCTTGGTTGATGACGCGATCCTCGCCGGCATGGCCCACCACAGAGGCGAGCACCTGGTCGCCCATGGCAATGGGCCGTTCGACGGGGACGTGCTCGGCGTGCTGGCGCTGCAACAGCTCGATCTGCTCGTCGATCTCAGCCTCGCTTACCGATACCTCGGGCTCTGGCGTGATCGTCAGCTCAGAGTAGTCGCCCAGTGTCACCTCGGGCATCAACGGCACCCGCATCTTGAGCACCACCGGCTCTTCTGATTCGAGGTCGAACAGCGCCTGCTCGTACGGTTCGAGCTTGGCCTCAGCGATGGCCTCGCGATAGATAGCCGGCGCCTCTTCGTTCAGCGCCTCGTTCAGAATAGTCTCGCGCCCAAACATGCGCTCGACCAGTTCATAGGGCGCCTTGCCGGGCCTAAAGCCAGCCACGGGGCGCACCTTGGATATGCGGCGAGCCGCCTGGCGCATAGCCCGGCGAATGCGCTCGGCATCCGGCTCAACGGTCAGTTCGACCTCACGGGTGGCAACTGCTTCTGTAGAAACTCGCACGTCACTTCCTCCCCTATCGACGCCTGGTCATGGCACCCCTGGCGGGCGCGCATTGCCATCCGTCATTATACCACACGCCTAGCACGCCTCTGAAAATCCCGCCAAACGCAAAAAGCTGACCTGCGAGCGTGCGCCCGCAAGCCAGCACTGGTCTTGGGCCTCGACGCGAGGCCTGCTCTATAGAGCGGAAGACGAGATTCGAACTCGCGACCCTCTCCTTGGCAAGGAGATGCTCTACCACTGAGCCACTTCCGCAGACTATAAATGACCCTCAAATGCAAAGAATGGGGAAGGAGAGACTTGAACTCTCACGGATCGCTCCACATGATCCTAAGTCATGCTCGTCTGCCAGTTCCGACACTTCCCCACGTGGGTGAAGGCGAGCATCAGCTCCCCAACCGCAAGATGAGCCGCCCAGGATTCGAACCTGGAACCAACTGATTAAGAGTCAGTGGCTCTGCCATTGAGCTAGCGGCCCATGAGCCTCGGCTGGTCATCCATCCGACAGGATGCTCACAAGGCGGAGTGATTATACCGCGGCGGGCGGGGGTGTCAAATCTCGGCTGCTGCGGCCACTCGCGCGCCTTGTTGCCCGCTCTGGCAGTTGGGCTAGAATAGGGCCATGGCTGCGAGAGGGGGCTCTGTGCGTAAGCATATCAAACTTGGCAAGCTGATCGGCGTGCCCTTGCACATCGACCCCTCGTGGCTGTTGATCTTTGTGTGGGCCACCTGGAGCCTCTCAACCAGCTATGTGCCCGAGCGTCTGCCCGCCGCGAACACGTTGGCCCACTGGCTGGTAGGTGCTGCCACCAGCCTGCTTTTTTTCTTCTCGGTGGTGCTGCACGAGCTGGGGCATGCTCTGGTGGCGCGTGCTCAGGGCGAGCCGGTGCGCCGCATCACCCTGTTCATCTTTGGCGGTGCCGCCGAGATTGGCGCCGAGCCGGCTACAGCCAAGAAGGAGCTCGCCCTCGCCGTGGCGGGCCCTGCGGTGAGCCTGGCGCTGGGCGCGCTCTGGTTGGGCATCGATCGCCTGGCCGGTGGCCTGCCCTGGCTGGCTACCATTGCCCTCTATCTCAGCGGCGCCAACCTGGCCCTGGGCTTGTTCAACCTGGTGCCTGGCTTTCCTCTGGATGGGGGGCGGGTGCTGCGAGCACTCATCTGGCAGCGCACCGGCAGTCTGCAGACGGCGACGCGCTGGGCAGCGCGCGTGGGGCGCTTTATTGCCTATGGCCTGATGGCCTGGGGCATCATGCTCTCCTTGAGAGGGAGCCTGGGAAACGGCCTCTGGCTGTTGTTGGTGGGCACCTTTCTAGACACCTCGGCCCGTAGTGCCCAGGCACGCATCGGTTTGGACCGAACCCTGGCCGGCTTTACCGTCGCCGATGCAATGACGCGCGATTGCCCCAGTGTGCCGCCACAGCTCTCGCTAGACGTCTTTGTCGAGCACTATTTGCTGCCGCAGGGGCGCCGCTGCTACTTTGTGGGCGGCGCCGAGACACCCCGACGGATGCTGACCGTTCATCAGGTGCAGAGCGTGCCGCGAGACCGTTGGCCAACCACGCGGGTAGGCGAGGTCTCCAGGCCGCTCGACGAGTTGCGCACGGTCAACCCCGAGACGACGCTGCGTGAGGCCCTCGAACAGATGACCGCCGATGGCGTCAATCAGTTGCCCGTCATCGCCGACGGCGAACTGGTGGGCATGCTCACGCGTGAGGGGCTGATCACCTTTATTCGCTCGCGCGCCGAGTCGGATCTTCACGACTGAGAGGAGTCACGATGCGCATACTGTATCTGGACTGTGACACCCTGCGCCCCGATCACCTGGGCTGCTATGGGTACCACCGTGAGACTTCGCCCAACATCGACTGGATCGCGACTCAGGGCGTGCGCTTTGACAACTGCTATGCATCTGATACGCCCTGTCTGCCCTCACGCGCCGCCCTCTTCATGGGGCGCTTTGGCATCCACACTGGCACGGTGGGCCATGGTGGTACGGCGGCCGACCCGCGGCTCGAGGGCGCAACGCGGGGCTTTCGACAGACTACTGCCGAGGCGAGCTGGATGGATGTGCTGCGCCAGCGCGGGCTGCGCACCGTCTCCATCAGCCCCTATGCCGAGCGGCACTCGGCCTGGTGGTTCTATCGCGGCTTTAGCGAGATGTACAACCCTGGCAAGGGCGGCATGGAGCGCGCCGATGAGGTCGCGCCGCTGGCGCTAGACTGGATCGCGCGTCATGGCGGCGAGGACAACTGGTTCCTGCAGGTTAACATGTGGGACCCGCACACGCCCTACCGCACGCCGCTCGAATATGGTAGCCCCTTTGAGGGCGAGCCACTACCAGACTGGATCACCCCCGAGAAGATTGCAGCTGACTATGCCGGCTATGGCCCCCACAGCGCCCAAGATCCGGCCGAGCTGGGCCCCAACGATACGTCGCGGTGGCCACGCCTGCCCGCCGACATCCAGAACCTGGACGACTATCGACGCTGGATCGACGGCTACGACACCGGCATTCGCTATATGGACGACCATATCGGCCAGATCCTCCAGGCCCTCCGCACCCAGGGCGTGCTGGATGACACGATCATTATCGTCTCTTCTGACCATGGCGAGAACCAGGGCGAGCTCAACGTCTATGGCGATCACCAGACAGCCGATCACATCACCAATCGCATCCCTTTGATCATCCGCTGGCCGGGCATGGCAGCGGGCCGCACTGATGCAGCCCTGCACTATAACCTGGACCTGCCACCTACCATCGCCGAGCTGCTGGGCGTGCGCGCCCCCGAGCGGTGGGATGGGCAGAGCTATGCTGCCACTCTGCGCGACGGGTCTGCAGCTGGCCGCGACTACCTGGTGTTGAGCCACTGTGTCTGGTCGTGTCAGCGGGCGGTGCGTTTTGGCGATTGGATCATGGTGCGCACCTATCATGATGGGCTCAAGGGTTACCCTGCCGTCATGCTATTCGACCTGGCAAACGATCCCCATGAGCTGCACGATCTCGCTACAGAGCGGCCCGAGGTGGTCAACGAGGCATTGCGCTTGCTGGAGCAGTGGCATGCAGAGATGATGTCTACGTCAGACAGTGACGTAGACCCGCTGTGGACGGTGATGCGAGAGGGCGGACCGTTTCACACCCGCGGCTTTATCCATGCCTATGCCGAACGGTTACGTTCTAGCGGGCGGGCCCATCACGCCGAGGCGATGCTGGCCAGGCACGCCCGCGGAGAGTGGTGCACATCCACTCAGCCCTGACGACACGGAGGTTCCATGATCTTTGCGGGGCGCACGCAGCCTCTGGCACACTTGCCATGGCAACAGGTTCTAGAGCAGTTGCACGCACTGGGCTTTGCAGGTGTCGAGGTTTGCCTCGAGAATCCCGATCTATCGCCCTCACTGCTCGACGCCGCCTTGGCCCGTCGGCTACGGCAGGCGCTGCAGAGGCTCGGCTTTGAACGGTGGTCGATCAGCTACCACAAAGACCTGCTCGATGACCGCTACTTTGCCGAGACGGTCAAGGTACTGCAGCTTATGCCGCTGATGGGCGCCGATGTGCTTGTGATTGGCACCCCTCATCTGGATGCGCCCTGGGTCGACCCCTGGCCGCGCCTTGTTGCTCGTCTGCGAACGCTGGCAGCTCTGGCCGCCGAGGTGGGCGTCACTCTGGCTGAAGAGGCCGAGCCTGGTTTTGTGGTTGGCAGTACGGCAGACGTGCTGCGCCTCATCGACGAGGTGGGCTCGCCGTATCTCGCTGCTAATCTGGACCTGGGCCATGCCTTCTTGTGCGATCCCGACCCTCTGGCGGCCATCGCTCAGGTGGGCGTGCGCATCGCTCACGTGCACGTCGAGAATATGAACCGTGGCCTGCACGATCACCAGTTGCCCTGGGAGGGCGACATGGACCTGGCCGAATATCTGGCGGCACTGCAAGCCGCCGGTTTTGAGGGCATCGCCGCTCTCGATCTATATCGTCATGATTATGTGGCAGTGGCGCCGCGTGCAATCGCCTATTTCGAGACACTCTTGCAGGAGTAGCCACATCGATGTCTTGTGATCCGGCCGTCTATCCACTGACGTTTGTACCCACGTTGCGCCACTATATCTGGGGAGGCAGGAGCCTCGAGACCGTACTTGGCAGACACCTGCCTGCCGGCATCACCGCCGAGAGCTGGGAGATATCGGGGCACCGCACCGCGTCGACGCGCGTCGAGCAGGGGCCGTGGGCGGGGACGCCGCTGCCAGATGTGCTCGCGGCTCTGGGCGAGCGGCTGGTGGGCAGCAATGCAGCCAACATGCTTGCCCATGCCAAGTTTCCCTTGTTGATCAAGATCCTGGATGCTCAGCGCAACCTATCGGTACAGGTGCACCCCGATGATGCCTATGCAGCCGAGCACGAAGGCGGTGATCTGGGCAAGGTCGAGTGCTGGTATGTGCTCCACGCCGAGCCCCACGCTGAGCTGGTCTATGGACTGGATAAGCAGGTTACGCCCGAGGCCTTTGCCGCGGCCGTCGAGGCCGATGCACTCGATGAGCTGCTGCAGACTCTGCCCATCAAGGCGGGTGATGTCGTCTTTTTGCCCGCAGGCACTGTGCATGCCCTCAAGGCGGGCGCGATGGTGATCGAAATCCAGCAGAACTCGGATTCGACCTATCGCGTGTATGACTGGGGCCGCCTGGGCGCCGATGGCATGCCTCGGCCGCTGCACATCAGCAAGGCGCTCGATGTGATCGACTGGAGCATGGTGCGGCCCGGGTTGGCGCAGCCCAGGCTGGTGGCACAGACTGGCGGACTCTCTCACTGGGAGCTGGTCTGCTGCCCGCAGTTCTGTCTCGATCGCTTCACCCTCGCCCCTGGCGCCGCCTATCGGGGGCGCTGCGATGGCGCCACCTTTGAGATATGGGGCTGTATCGACGGGCAGGCCACCATCGCTTCGGCATGCGAGCCTGTTTCGCTGCCGGCGGTGCGCTTTGCGCTGTTGCCCGCCGCCCTGGGCGAGTTCGTCATCGAGGCCGATTCGGCCTGTACGCTGCTGCGCGCCTGGGTGCCTGCCGGGAACTAGGGGTTCACCTGCACTGAGCCATTGACCCTTGCCAGGAAACGTGCTATCGTTGCGCTATCGTGACGAATTCAGGCATTGCGTGCCAGTTGGGCGTAGAGAGCGCTGGCTGACGCCTCTGAAGGCCGGCAGCTCGGCGCTCGATAATGCGGCGGTTGGCGAGGTCATGCCGTAGACGGTGACATGCAATACTGACCGCGATGCTGTCCTGATCGCCACACCAGGGCAGTTCTGTCGTCGACTGGTCTTGGCCTTTGCACAGCGAGAGGAGGTGGCACACATAACAGGAAGCGCGAGCTGACGGTGTCGGTGTCTTGTCGAGTGGGGAAAGCTAGGGGGAAAGGCAGGCACAGTCATCATGAAGAGGCTCTTGACTCTGCTTCTGGTAGTGTCCTTGCTGCTCATCGCCGCGCCAGTAGCTGCACAGCGGCCTGAGGCCGATGAGAGCGTCTACATCGTCGTCATGGCCGCAGACCCGGTCATTGCCTATGAAGGTGATGTCAGCGGTCTGCCCGTCACCAAGCCGGGCAAGGGCGGCAAGATCAATCCGAACAGCGCCCATGTCACCAAGTACGTGCGGTTCCTAGAAAAGGAACACGCCAAGGCACTCACGGCAGTCGGCGCCACCAGCGAGGCCATCGTCCATGACTATACCATGGCGCTGAACGGCTTTGCCGCCATGCTCACAGTGGAGCAGGCCGAACAGGTTGCCAAGCAGCCTGGCGTAGCGCTGGTGCTGCAAGACGAGATGCGCTTCAAGACCACCGATAACAGTCCCACTTTCCTGGGGCTCACCGCGCCCGGCGGCGCCTGGTTGCGCGGCTATGATGGCGAGGATGTGGTGGTGGGTATTATCGACACGGGCATCTGGCCCGAGCACCCCAGCTTTGCCGACGACGGCAGTTACGCACCGTTGCCGGGTTTTGAGGGCTTGCCGTGCGAGTTCGGCAATGCGGCCTTTAACCCCAACGATGCGTCGTTTGTCTGCAACAACAAGTTGCTGGGCGCCTATCAAATGCTGGACACCTATCGCCTGTATACCGGCGCCGACCCCGACGAGTTCGACTCGGCGCGCGATGATGACGGCCATGGCACCCACACTGCCTCTACTGCGGCAGGCAATTCCGGTGTTGAGGCGAGCATTAGTGGCGTGCCCTTTGGCACGGTCTCGGGCATTGCCCCACGGGCGCGCATTATCGCCTACAAGGCGCTGGGCAACCTGGGCGGCTACACCTCTGACCTGGCGGCGGCCATCGATCAGGCCGTGGCCGATGGCGTTGATGTGATCAACTACTCGATCGGCGGCGGGGCTGGTGCTGTCAGCGCCGACGAGATCGCCTTTCTCTTTGCCGCCGATGCGGGGGTGTTTGTGGCAACCTCGGCCGGCAACTCGGGGCCGGGCGCCTATACCGTTGGTGATCCGGGCACCAAGCCCTGGCTTACCACGGTGGGTGCCAGCACGCAGAGCCGAACCTTTGAGGGTTCGGTGGTGCTGGGCGATGGCGCCGCCTACTATGGCGCCTCGGTGACCGCTGGGACCGACGTGGCGCCGATCGTCGACGCCGCAGACCTGGGCAATGAACTGTGTGATCCCTACGCGACGCCACTGTTCAGTGCCGATGTATCTGGCAAGATCGTGCTCTGCAAGCGCGGCGTCTATGCGCGCGTCGAAAAGGGCTATGCGGTCTACCAGGCCGGCGGAGCGGGCATGGTGCTCTACAACACCGACGATGCCCAGGACCTGAACACCGACACCCACTGGTTGCCCACGGTGCATGTCAACAACAGCGATGGGCTGGCCATCAAGGCCTACATCGCTTCGATGGACGGAGGCGCCACGGCACAGATCTTTGGTGGCACCTACACCAAGATCGCTGCGCCGGTGATGGCATCCTTCTCGTCGCGTGGCCCCAACCTCGTGGCCCCCGATATCATCAAACCCGATATCACCGCGCCGGGCGTCAACATCCTGGCAGGCGCCTCGCCATTCCCCGATCCGGGCTTTGTGCCGGGCGAGCTCTTCCAGGCCATCGGCGGCACGTCGATGTCTAGCCCGCATGTGGCCGGCGCCTTTGCGCTCATCAAGCAGGCGCATCCCGATTGGAGCGCCGCCATGGCTCGCTCGGCCCTGATGACCACGGCCTATCAGGACGTGATGAAGGAAGGCGAGGTAGACTGGGCAGATCCCTTTGATATGGGCTCGGGCCACCTCAACGTGGGCGGCAAGGCTGTCAAGGGCTCAGCCTTCGAGCCAGGCCTCGTCTATGATGCCGGCCTGTACGAGTATGCCGCCTTTACCTGCGGCATGGAGTGGGGCGTCTTTACGCCTGGCAGCTGCGCGTTCCTAGCGTCGCTGGGCATTCCGACGCAGCCGTACAACCTCAACTATCCCTCTATCGGGGTAAGCGAGGTTCCCGGTAGCGTCACCGTCCAGCGCACCGTCACCAGCGTGGCCAATGACAAGGGCTGGCGCGAGTACGAAGCGCTCATCGAGCCACCCGAGGGCTTTGATGTCATCGTCGAGCCAGCCGTGCTCCGGCTCAAGAGCGGCGACTCGGCCACCTTCTTTGTGACCATCACCAACGTCGATGCGCCCGTCGGCGAGTGGCGCTTTGGTGCGCTCACCTGGCGCGACAAGGCCAAGAACAGCCTCTATAGCGTCTACAGCCCCATCGCAGCCAAGGCGGCGCTCTTTGCCGCCCCGGCTGTAATCGGGAGCACGGGTGAGTCGGGCTCGGCCAGTTTTGACGTGACCTTTGGCTACAGCGGTAGCTATGCCGCTGCCGCACATGGTCTGGTGCCGGCCACAGTCACCTCAGACAACGTGCTGCAAGACCCCGACCAGACCTTTGACCCGGCCGACGGGTTCAGCAAGCTGCACGAGTTCGACCTCAGCGGCGTAGCGTTCTTCCGTATCGCTCTGCCGCCCGAGGCTACCGAGGCCGACGCCGACCTGGATGTATACGTCTATGGCCCCGACGGCTCCGAGTACACCAGCACGGCTGGCGGCACCAATGAGCAAATCGATGTGGTGTTGCCGGCTGATGGCACCTGGGCGGTGTACGTGCATGGCTGGGCGGCACCCGGCGACGATTCAGACTATGACCTGTACACCTGGGCAGTCTCAGCCACGCCCGGCGGCAATATGACCATCGACAGCGCACCCACCGAGGCCGTCATCGGCAACGTTGGTCGCGTCGATATCAGCTGGACTGGCGCCACGGCCGGCCAGTGGCATCTGGGCGCCGTGTCGCACACCGGCGACGGCGGGCTGATGGGCCTTACGCTGGTCAACGTGGACAACCGGTAGATACGTCTGTCACCGTTGGGGGCTGGCCCTCACCGCTGACCACAAAGACCCGCCCACAAGCACCTACTTGTGGGCGGGTCTGTCTATGGTGAGGCCCAGGCTAGTCTTTGTCTGGCCGTGGTGAAAGCTGCGGCAGCAGGTCGATGGCCGGCGGGGTGTCTTTGTGCGCTGCGACGCTGGGCTGGCACAAGAAGGGAGCCTGCCCGCCGCCGCTGTGGTAGGCATAGGTCTCACCGTTTGCCAAAAGCAGCACCAAAGCGCCATCAACAGGCACCTGCTTGTAGCGCATCTCTGGTTGCGGGCAGCCCAGGCTGGCGTCTGGCCAAACCACGGCCCTGGCCTCAGCCACAGCGATCTGCTCGCGTGGCAATCCCAGGTGTTGTGACAGGTCGTCCATGGCCGCGTCGGTGATAGACTCAAGGCCAGGCTCAACGGGAGCGCGAGTCATTGTAGGTGCTGGGGCAGTGTCTGCGGCGCTTTCGCCAACGCAGAGAATGAGCTGCCCGGCCTCACTGGCATGATAGGTGTAGATCTTGCCCTCGACCTCGACCTCAGCCCGATACCCTGACGTAAGCACCTGGGCATACATGTGCCCTGGCTGCGGGCAGCCCAGGCTCGCATCGGGCCAGGTGACCCTTTCGACGCTGCGAACAGCGATCGCAGGTGTGTCGGTGTGCAGGCGCTGTGCGAGGTTGTCGCCAATCAACGCGACCAGGCGCTCCTCGGCTGACGGGGCGGAGAGGTTGCGGGTGGGCTCTTTCATGGGCGTTGCCTCCATCAGCGGGGTGTTGGTAGGTTGGGCCGTGATAGGCGTTGGCGCGGGTGTGCTGGCGTCGGGCTGGCATGCCGCTAACAGCAGACTGGCCAGCGCCAGCACCGTGGCGACCGAAACCAAGGCTCGTCGATGCGTTTTACCATAGTTCATAAGGGTTGTTACTGTTCTCTGATGTCTGGGGTTGCTCTGCAGGTGCTCATGCCGAGGCCCGCCTGCGTCCCAGGTGTGGCGTTGGTTGCTGCACCTAAAACGCTTTAGCAGCGTCGTCGGTTCCGTAAAACGCACGATCGGCAATCGGCGCATCGTGCACGCCCGGGCAGAGCACCGTCCCGGTTCACCCCCACGCGTGTGGGGAAGACATGACCACGCCTACGCTCCTCGACGATCAAACCGGTTCACCCCCACGCGTGTGGGGAAGACCCGAAGGACACAGAGGAGCTGCTCGACACCGCAGGTTCACCCCCACGCGTGTGGGGAAGACGGGGGTTCCTGGCATGGCCGCTGGGCTTAGGGCGGTTCACCCCCACGCGTGTGGGGAAGACATCAAGGAGGAGCGCGCGGCGCAACGAGAGCGCGGTTCACCCCCACGCGTGTGGGGAAGACCCCAGGCTTGCCATTGGCAGGGCATCGCATAGGGGTTCACCCCCACGCGTGTGGGGAAGACTTTCTGTATCCCGTGCCCGACTCACTACAGACAGGTTCACCCCCACGCGTGTGGGGAAGACGTCTATCACGCTGGACTCGGCTCACATGGCAGGGGTTCACCCCCACGCGTGTGGGGAAGACTGGATCGAGGACGAGGGGCCAGACGATTATACCGGTTCACCCCCACGCGTGTGGGGAAGACGAGTTCATGCGCCTGCTCGTTGCGCGTCTCGAGGGTTCACCCCCACGCGTGTGGGGAAGACTCCGGCTCTGTAGCGTGAGATTCGATATAGCCCTGGTTCACCCCCACGCGTGTGGGGAAGACGCGCTGGGTGACAGTTCGTTGTGTGCGCGGGCCGGTTCACCCCCACGCGTGTGGGGAAGACGATGTGCTGCTGGCGCCGAGCATGAGCGAGGGAGGTTCACCCCCACGCGTGTGGGGAAGACAGCATTTCGCGCATCTCCTCGTC
>ENA-UOXR01000173-UOXR01000173.1-bioreactor-metagenome-genome-assembly--contig:-NODE-173-length-82242-cov-11.399333_pt1 | contig 82242 bp, 62 predicted proteins | sample MGYA00238164_ERZ764825 | MGnify/ENA primary metagenome ERZ764825 (study PRJEB28920, sample SAMN05720171) | bioreactor metagenome | isolation source: Anaerobic biogas reactor | place: USA:Washington... | reverse complement strand
AACGTTAGCGCCAGAACGGTTCTGCCGCGTTTCGGAGGGTTTTGCAAGTGGCTCATAAAACAAGAAAAATTCGATCTCCTGACTCCTGTCTCCTGACTTCTGACTCCTTAAAAATGAACAAACAAACCCAATTTCCTCTTATGCAAAAATCGTAAGATACTATTCCACAACTGTTTACTGATCACTGACAACTGATGACTGTAAAAAACAAACCCAATTCAAAGCCAAAATGTCCTGCCGGAAAAGAATCTCACACAAGAAAATTCAGCGTTTCGAGGGGGGTGTAAAAGCAGTTGCAACGGGTTCGCCCGGCGTTATAATTGGGCCTTTCGTCGGCGGCGGCGAAAGTGCAACGGGATATTGTCGATTCAATAGTGGAGAAGCAATGAAGCAGGCGAAAATTACAGTGGCGGGTGCGGGGAATGTGGGGGCGACGGCGGCCTTTATCGCCGCGGACAAGGGGCTGGGCGACGTGGTGCTTCTGGATATTGTCGAGGGGCTTAGCGAGGGCAAGGCGCTGGATATGGCGCAGGCCAAGGGGGTGTATGCGTCGTCCGGGCGGGTGGTCGGCACGCGCGACTGGGAAGCGGCGGCCGGCAGTGATGTGGTGATTCTTACCAGCGGGCTGGCCCGCAGGCCGGGGATGAGCCGGGACGACCTGCTGGCCAAGAACGCCCAGATCATTAAATCTGTCACCGAGCAGGTGGTGCGGACGTCGCCGGAGGCGATGATCATCGTGGTCAGCAACCCGCTGGATGTGATGACGTATGTGGCGGCCAAGGTCAGCGGATTTGAAAAGCGGCGGGTGATGGGGATGGCCGGGGTGCTGGATGCGGCGCGTTTTGCGTGTTTTATTGCCGAGGAACTGGGAGTCTTTGTCGGCGATGTCAGCGGCGTCTTGATGGGCGGCCACGGCGACGATATGGTTCCCCTGCCGCGTTATACGACGGTGTCGGGTGTACCGCTGACCGAACTGATGACGGCCGACCGGATTGAGGCACTGGTCGAACGCACGCGCAAGGGCGGCATCGAGATCGTCAACCTGCTGGGGACGAGCGCCTATTATGCGCCGGCGGCCGGAGCGGTGAAGATGGCCGAGGCGATGTTGAAAGATACGCGGCAGGTGATGAGCTGCTGCGTCTATTGCGACGGCGTGTATGGCATCAAGGGTGAGTTTGTCGGCGTCCCTGCGATGCTGGGCGTAGACGGCGTCGAGAAGGTGGTCGAATTGAAATTGACCGCGCAGGAACAGGCGATGTTCGACGCCTCGGCCGCCCACGTGCGAGAACTGACCGAAAAGGTTGATGCAATGATGTGAACGCCTTATGCAAGAGCGTCATCTCTTTTAACTTTTTTTTCCTTTTACCCTTTTTAGAATATGCTATAACGCAGAGAAATAGTATAAAAGTGAGTATTTGAGCTTGGGTGCGTCACTCACTCCCGATACGTCGGGGCGATAAAACCCGTGAACGGTTACTGAGTTTTAAAGGAGAGTAGAATTATGGCTGGCAAATCCGAGAAGAAACGACTGGTCGCATCATTGCTTTGCTTTTTTTTGGGCTGTTTGGGTGTGCATAGGTTTTATGTGGGTAAAATCGGCACAGGCATCGTGCAGATTCTGACCTGTGGGGGACTGGGAATTTGGGCGTTGATCGATATGATTATGATCCTCACAGGCAGTTTCAAGGATAGTCAGGGCTTAGTGATCACCGAGTGGTAAATCATTAAGATGCTCCCTGTCGAAGTACAAAGGCCAAGGTAAAAAGAAATAAGTACAGGGTCAAAGCAAAAAAATGAGTATAAGCGGCCGGCATTCGTGTTGGCCGCGGGCAAGCGCATCATTCCTTTTTGCTTTGTGCCCTGTACTTTTACCTTATGCCTTTTTGTACCTTGTCATCATAAAACGTTATCGAGTATTGTGTTTTACTGTGAGGTGGGGCCTTTGCGCCGCAGGGCTTCGATTTCGTCGGCCGTGACCAGTGGCACCGGGCCGTCGGGACCGTGTTCTATTTTTTTGTTGAACATCCGTATCTGCAAGTCTATTGCGCCCAACGCCCAGTCGATGTAGTGGAGTTTGTGGTAGGGGCGACGGTGAGCCTCGTTCATCAGGCCGTCGTAGATGGCGTCCAGAAAGCGGCCTTTGGTGCGGCGTGAGATGGGTTCGGGAGCGGCGGCCCATTCGCGCAGCTCACGGTACTCGCTGCGGAGGCGGCGGCTGGCGGCCAATTGTTCAGGGGTCAGGTAGTTGCCCGGATTCATCGAAAGCTGAAGCCCCTTGAGCGCCATGATCAGCGGCTCATAGTTGGCGCGGCCTTCCAGACGCATAAACTTGTATTGATTGATATAGGTCGGATTTTTGGCTGTCTGATTAGGGGCGGCGTCGGGCGTCATCTTGAAGTGCCGTTTGCTGGTGCGGGCAAAGATCAGTTCTTCGCCGCAGTCGCTGCGCTGGATTTCGTTTTGAATCATCCGCGAGACACCCATTCGGCCACTTGCGGTGATTTGTGTGCCGCCGCCCAGAACAAACAGGCATTTGACAAAGCTCATCGGCAAAATGGTCTGCTTGCCGATCTGGGTCTGGCGAAGCTGGAACGACAGATGCAGACTGTGGGGGTTGACCGGGTAGAATCGGACAATCTCATGAATCAACTGGTTCAGTACCCATGGATCGGGCGTAGCGGGTTTTGAGATTTCGCCGAGGGTGTTGAGCCGGCCGGGAGCCAGCTCGAAAAAGCCGCGTTTGCCGGGGCCGGGATCGCCCGAATGGTCATCGACGTAGCCGCCGAGCCGCCAGGTGAGCACATCCAGCGCAAATTCATGAAAGTAGCGGAAGCCGTCGAAGGCGATGTCCTGATGGGCGGGGACTTTATCGACTGCGCGAAAGCCCAGATTGCTCAGCTCGACCTCGGCGCCCATCGGCATCAGGCCGGGCTGAAGGTTGTTGCGGATGATGTGCATATCGCCCTGAACGACGCGGGGGTCAAAGGTGTTTTCGGCCGCCGAGACGGAGAATTTGACATAGTCGATCAGGTCGTACCGTCCGTTGGACGGCATGGTCTCTAAGGCGCGGCGAAGGATCATATCGACCGAGGCGTGGTTGCTGTTGACCATTCGCAGGGCAATCAGCACGCTCAAACATCGGTTAAAATAGCGAGGGTTCGGCGCCAAGCGATCCAGCTCAAAACGGAAACGTTCCAGAATCATCGCTTCGTAGTGGTTCAGCAGAGCTTGTTTGATGACCAGAACGAGGTAATTTTCCAGATAAGGCGCCGCCTGAGGGGTTTGGAAGAGGGGCTGAATGGAAGGAAGCGAGCGATCCAACTCTTGTTCGAGGTAATAATCGCTGACGGCGTCCTGGCCGAGGTGGCTGACGACCAGATCACGCTCGGTGGTTCCGATCAGCTCGCGGCGGGCCATACGTTCGATGTGGGCGTCGGGCGATTTTTCGCCGGGACGCGTGTGGGTGTCAAAGAATTTCTCAATCCGTTTGCGCAGCCACAACTCGTGAATGAGGTTGACATGAAACCGGTCGCCGAAGCGATTTTTCATTGATTTGGGACTGGCCAGATAGGCCTGCGCTTCTACCACACCATTAGCCGTGTTGACCCTGACGGTTTCGCGATCATAATGCTGGCCTTCGTACTTGTCGATGACGGCCATCGCCGACGGGGGCACGTCATAGATGACAAAGCCCTGTATTTTTGCGCTGGGGTCGGGAATCGCGTAGAAATAGACATTGTCGGGGCTGACGCGGCGATGATTGGGCAGCATCGCCAGTTCGGCGGCCAGCACGTTCCATGGGATCGACTCGGACGGCTTGAGGGTAAAGCTAAAGCCGCAGACGGATTCGAAGATCGACGGTTCACGCAAGGAGCCATAGACAAATAAATGGGTCGTATTTTTAGGCGTTAAATTCTGCATTACAGCATCATTTTCCATGAAATGCCGAGTTTTGTCAATGGACGATCCGATTGACGTGGGCGTGAATAAAAGTCAGTATCTCATAACAAATGGTATCGGCCCAATCGGCCAGTGCGTAGGCCGAGCAGGGCGAATCGTGGTCATTGTCCAGCACGGTGACCATTTGCCCCAATTCGACCGAAGGGATATCGGTTACATCGAGAATCAGTTGATCCATACAGACGCGGCCGATGACGGGAACGGCGTGCGGGCCGATCTTCATCGCGGCGCGGTTGGAAAAACAGCGGCGGTAGCCGTCGGCGTAGCCCAACGGGATGATGGCGGCGTGGGTGTCGCGCGTGGGGACAAACGAGCAACCGTAGCTGACCGGGTGGCCGGCGGGAATATGGCGAAGCTGAACAACCGGCGCCTCCAGACGTAGGACAGGTTTGAGCTGGATGGGCGGGTGGCTCATCCGGCGCGAGTAATAGCCGTACATCGAGATGCCGCATCGCACCATGTCGTAGTGCGCCTGCGGCAGTTTGATCGTACCGGCGCTGTTGGAAGCGTGGATGGTCACGTCGGGGCGGTTCTTGAGCTTGTGAACGCCCAGAAAACATTCGAAGCGGTCAATCTGCTGGTCGGCATACGAGAGGTCTTCTTCGTCGGCGGTGGCAAAGTGTGTAAAGACCCCGACCAGGCGGATGTTGCCGTTGTCGGCGATGCGGTCGAGCAGTGTCGCGGCCAGTTCCGGCTCGACGCCGCAGCGGCCCATTCCGGTTTCAATATTCAGATGCACCCGCAGAGTCAGCGCGGTATCGGCCAGAACGCTTCGGATGTAGTCCAGTGCTTCGGTCGAGGCCAAGACGCACTCAAAACCCTCGCGGGCGCAGATGCGAATCTGCTCGACGGTCCAGACGGGATTGAGCGGTTCGAGAATCAGGATCGGACGCTTGCCGGCCAGCGGGGCGATATGCAGGGCTTCGTAAAACGTCGCCACGGCAAAAGCATCCACGTCGGGCGTATTGAGGATGTTGACGATCTCGGTGATGCCGTGGCCGTAGGCGTTGGCCTTGACGACGGCGCAGAATTTGGTGCGCGCCGGGCACAGGCTCCGAAGTTTGCGGACATTGTCCAGCAGGTCTTTGGAAAAGATATGCGCCTGCAGATCGGGGCGAATATATTGCTGCGTGCGAAACACTTTCATGGCTGCTCCGGGTGTAAAATCTGACGCCGCAGTTTGAACAGTTCTTTAAACGCACGCAGGATCACCCCCGGGCTGGCGCCGGTCGCCTGGCCGGCCAGTCGCGGATAGTGCCGGACGCCGACTTGAGTGATGGTGCAGCCCTTGCGTTTGGCGCGGGCGAGGATTTCGGTATCGATCAGGGCGCCGGTGCTGAGCAGTTCCATATCGTCAAAGATGCGGCGTTTGTAGAGCTTGAAGGCACAGTCGATGTCTTTGAGCGGCAGATCAAACAGCAACCCGACCAGGCGCCCCCAGCAGAAGGCGTTAAATTTGCGGATCGCGCCTTCCTGACGGTTCAGGCGGTAACAACTGACAATGTCACATTGCGCCATCAGCGGCAGCAGAGGCGGCAGTTCGTTCAAGTCGAATTGACCGTCGCCGTCGGTGTAGAAGACCAGCTCTTTGGTCGCGGCGCGAAAACCGCTGGTCAGCGCGGCGCCATAGCCGCGATTGATGGGGTGATGCACGACACGGATGCGCGGATTCTGTGCGGCCAGCCGGTCGGCGATGGCGCCGGTCTGGTCGGTGCTGCCGTCGTTAACGATGATGACCTCGTAGTCGGCGCCGATCCCATCAAGCACCTGAACGGCCGTTTGCGTCAGCGGCTCAACCGCCGCCTCTTCGTTTCGACACGGAAAGAACACGCTCAGCGAAACGAACGCGGCTGAAGGTGAGCCATTTGAAGGCATTTGATCTTTCATCGTCATTCTACCAGGCGTGGCGTTTGCTGATGTCTAGGGATTCCTGAATAAGTGATTCGGCAAGACGTATCAATTCTGCTTCATCCGGCGGATTTAACGAGGCCAGATGCCGTGCGGCAACGATTGCCGAGGACAAATGCTGAAGATATCCGCTTTTTCGTTTAAATGCCTCGCGGCCAACCGCAAACGATTCAAGGTACTCGCGCATGGCGAGGTTTGCTTTGTCGCGATACATCGGCACATAGCTTGCCTGAATCAGTACGATCATCGACTCCTGCCCCGGCCGCAGGCGAACCACCGCCTCCGCATAGTCGAGGAGTTTGCCGCTATGGCGAGGGTCGTCGGTCTCAAGCGTCAGCCGCGCAAGGGTCATCTGTCTGGAAAATTCGTCCGGGAACAACGCCCGCCCTTCGAGAACATCGGCAACGAGCTGTCGTCCCTGTTCGCTTTCGTCATCGACAAGAAGATGCTGCATATCGTCGAGGTACACTGTTTTCCAGTTCGGCGTCGTCGTGATCGCCTGCAAAAAGGTCGAGTTGATGACCATCTGAATCCTCGGCATCAGAACAATCCACACCTGGCGTGCTTTGAACTCCTCATCAAGCCATGCGCCGATTTGACGGAGTTCATCGGTGGTTGGGTTTCTGCCCTCTTGGGCGATCTGCATGGCCAGCGAGCCGCCGCTGAAAATGTGCTGCCACAGCTTGAAGGTGTCGTGGTCGAACGCCGCTTGGGCACGGCCGTCCATAAAATGCTGGAGGGGCGTTTTCCCGGTTTCGGGATCGGGATTCTGGCCAAACACCAATCCGCCGCCTTCGGTCCAATAGTTGAAGATGCGGCCGGTCAGTTGGTTGGCGTTGATGAAGTCGCAGACCTCAAAGGGCTTTTGTTGCGAGGCGGTCATGCGCATAAACACCGAGTCGCGCCTGCCGTCAACCGGCCAGGGAGCACGATAGATGCGGTGGTATTTCAGCCCGACCCAGCCCCCGAACACGACCAGAAAGCCCGCAACAACTGCCCATGCGTATTTTTGCCACATCAGCGGCGGCAGAGAAGGCTCAAGTCTCTGCGTGGTTTGCCAGTTTCGGCGGGCGGTGAACATCTGCCCGATCTGAAAGACGAACAGCGCCAGCACGGGACTGGCCGACGGACCGGCCAAGGCAATGAAGCGTCGCGACTCGAAAGCCATATAAATCGTCAGCAGACCGACAAGTGTCAAAGCCATGTCAATTTTGGGCCAGCCGATTTCGGGCGGGACAATCGAGGTGGCCTGATGACGCGGGCCTTTTCGCACAGGACGAGTGGCGGGCCGAAGCAAATGAAACGTCGCCCAGATCGACAGAATAACCAGGCCGACAATCACCATGACCGCAAAGGCGCCCTGATCGCCGACGGGGTTGGGCAGGTCGGTGGTCGGATCCATCCAGTCAAACGCCGGACGCCATTCCTTGACCGCGCGCCACGAAGCGGCGTGTTCGCTGATGCTGATCTCGAAGGTGTGCGTCAGGTTGGTCAGACGGAACGGGTTGAACAGGATCATCGCCAGAAACGACACCCCGGCGGCGGCGAAAATGTGCCCGATGGTGCGATTGGGAATGCGGACAAACCGCTCCTTGGTCATTGCCAAAAGCACAACGACCAGCACACCCAGCACAAGCAGCAGCAGAAACCCCGCGATGTGACTGAACATAAAATGGTTCAATATCCGCATAAATTGCGGATTGAGGCCGGCGGGGAATTGAAGCTGATTGCTTGCCAACAGCACAATCGGATAGACCAGCGAGACCACGACGTGGAAGCTGTAAAACAAGCCGCTCGGGGCGTTGCGCCACGCCGCCAGAATAAGCGAGATCGCCGCCAGCACAACGCCGGTGACAAGAAGGCCGCTCACAAAGCTTGTCGCTTCGTAATCCGGCTGAACAACCTGCATCACTTCCAGATAGTACATATTGGTGTGGAACTTGTAGGACAGCAAGTAGAGCACCATCCACAGTCCCGACAGGCCGAGCGAGAGAGACCATCGCCGCGGCAGATTCAGCAGGATATGCACCGCCATAAACGGCGTCAGCATCAAATAAGCGTAGATATAGCCGCCGTGCACATTGGCCCAGAAGACGATCAGCGGGATCATTAGCCAGATGTATTTGTAATGTTTGTAGGTACTCAGCGCCAAAAGCAGAATAAACAGCGGCACAAGCAGATTGGAATAGCAGGCCGGGCGGATGTCATAAAACGACCGGCCGATGACCATCGCGCAGCAGGCGGCGACCAGCGATAGAAAATCGCCCGCCCCCAGCGTCTTGCCCAATGCAAACACCACAAAGATGGTCGTGATGAACAGCGCGTATTTCCAATAAACCAGCGTTTCATAATTATAGTCGCCGTCGCTTCCGAACCACGTCGCCAATTTATAGAATGTCAGATGCGTCAGCCAGTTCTGATTGATCCACCCCGTCGGATGCCAGAAGCGGATCATCCCGTGCGTCCATTCGGGAAACGCGGCGAGCTGCTCGTCGCTCGGCCCGGCCGGGTGCGAGTTAAAACTGAACGGCTCGACCGTATCGACGCCGTGGTTGGCAAAGTGCCGCCCGCACGCCAGCGCAACCCACGTATCGCCTGCGGCCACCATGTGGGTAGAGGCGTAAAAGCCGAACAGCGCAAGCGCTGCCAGAATGACCGGCTTTTTCCAGCGGAAGGCCGGCACTAAATCCGTTTGCGGTGTTATTTCAGCCATTCGTGAATACGGGCGATTCCTTTTTCAATCTGCTGCATCGAGCAGGCAAAGCTCAGGCGGATATTTTTGGGACTGCCGAACGGATCGCCCGGCACGACCGCCACCAGAGCCTGTTCGAGCAAAGCGGCGGCAAAATCCATACTGTTAGTCAGCGTGACGCCGCCGATGGTGCGGCCGTAATGGGCCGAGACATCCGGGAAGCAGTAAAACGCGCCCTGCGGGGCGGCACACTGAACGCCGTCGATGGCGTTGAGTTTTTCGGCCATGAAGACGCCGCGTTTTTCAAACTCCACCCGCATCTTCTCGACAGCGCCGGTGGTATCTTTCAGCGCCGCGATGGCCGCCGGTTGTGTAAAAGACACGGGGTTTTGGGTCATGTGATCCTGCATTTGGCTCATCGCCTTAATCACATCCACCGGGCCGGCGGTATAGCCCAGCCGCCAACCGGTCATCGAGAACGACTTGCTCAGACCGTTGATGGTCAGGGTGCGATTGTAAGCGTCCTCACTGATGGCCGCAAAGCTGAGGAATGTGTTGTCGCCATAGACCAGCCGCTCGTAAATCTCATCGCTTATCACCATCACCTTCGTCCCTTCGAGGACTTTGGCCAGCGCCTTGAGTTCGTCGGGGCTGTAGCAAAAGCCGCCGGGATTGTTCGGCGAATTCAGCACCAGAAGAGCGGTCTTGTCGGTAATCGCCGCCTTCAATTGGGCGGGCGTAATCTTGTAGCCGGTTTCGGCGGACGTTTCGAGAATGACCGCCTTGGCCTGCGCCAGCTTGATCGTCTCCGGATAGGTCACCCAGTAAGGCGTCGGCAGCAGTACCTCATCGCCCGGATCCAGCACGGCCTGCATCGACATAAAGACCGAGTGCTTGGCGCCGAGATTGACGACAATCTGATTGAATTTATAGTCCAGACCGTTCTCGTTCTTGAGTTTTTCGGCGATGGCCTTGCGAAGCTCCGGCGTACCGGCGGCGGGCGTGTATTTGGTCTGACCTTTTTCCAGGGCGTCTATCGCGGCCTCCTTGATGAAGTCCGGCGTGTCAAAATCCGGCTCTCCGGCGGCAAAGCCCAGGACATCCAGCCCCTGAGCCTTCATTTCCTTGGCACGATTGGTCACGGCGATGGTCGCAGACGGCGGTACGGCCTGTGCGCGTTGACTGACTTTCATGGTGTTTTCACCTTTCCTGAAAAAAAGAGAGTTTATGGTTTCTTACAGATTCCAGACATTACGCAGTCAATTATTAAACCCGCTACCGGAAAGTCGGTCAAGCAAAATGCGTCCAGCGGCCTTAAGTTTTTGGCTTGACAGGGGGTAAGTGTATCTTTAGACTTCGGACGGTTGATGTTTGGGGACATTGCGGAGAAGATAACGGATGTTTGAAAACTATTTGCCCGTCGAAAATCCCGTGCTGATTTTTGCGCTTCTGCTGCTGATCGCACTGGCGGCCCCGCTGCTGTCGGCCAAGCTCAAGACGCCGGGCATCATCGGCCTGATCGTCACGGGCATCGTGCTGGGACCTTACACACTGGGGGTGTTGGAGCGGTCGGCTGAAATTCAGCTCTTGGGCGAAGTCGGCCTGCTGTATATTATGTTTCTGGCCGGCCTTGAGCTGGATCGCAATCAGTTTATCCGCCACCGCAATCACAGCTTCGTCTTCGGGGGGCTGACCTTCATCATCCCATTGGTCGTCGGCAGTTTAATGGGGCGGTATATCCTGAGTTTTAGCTGGTCGGCGTCGGTGCTGCTGGCCTCTTTGTTTTCGTCGCACACCCTGATAACCTTTCCGATTGTCAGCCGGCTTGGGCTGGTGCGTCAGCGGGCCGTTACGACCGCCATCGGCGGAACCATCATTACCGATACGGCGGCGCTGCTGGTGCTGGCAGTGATCGCCGCGTTTCATCAGGGCCAGGGCGGGTGGTTTTTCTGGCCGCGTCTGTTTTTACTGATGCTGGTCTATGGTGCGGGGATGATTGTCATCCTGCCGCGGCTCGCCCGGTGGTTTTTCCGCAACATCGTCTCCGACGGAATTGTATCGTTTACCGGCGTTTTGGCGGCGGTATTTATCGGGGCGTATTTAGCGTATGCGGCGGGGCTTGAACCGATCATCGGCGCGTTTTTGGTCGGGCTGCTGATGAACAGCTTTATCCCCGAAAAAAGCGCGCTGATGAACCGCATCCAATTTGTCGGGCACTCTCTGTTTATTCCTTTCTTCCTTATTTCCGTCGGAATGCTGGTCAATGTGCGGATGTTTTACGCCGAGACCGAGACGCTTCTGATTGCCGCTGTCATGGTGTTTGCCGCGTTGGTAACCAAATGGGCGGCGGCGTACCCGACACAACGACTGCTGAATTATTCGCCGGACGAAGGCAAGCTGATCTTCGGCTTAAGTGTCAATCAGGCCGCCGCGACGCTGGCCGCCGTGCTGGTCGGCTACAATATCGGAATATTTGCCGAACCGGTGCTGACCGGCGCTATCGTAATGATTTTGGTCACGATCTTGGCCGGGTCCTGGACGACCGAACGGTATGCGCGTCGGGTCGCGATCAAAGAGGAGGCCGAGCCGTATCATCCGTCCGAGGCCCCTCCCCGCGTGCTGGTGCCGTTGGCCAACCCCGAAGCGGTTGCGACGTTGATGGGGCTGGCGATATTGATTCGGCAGCGTAATGCGCACGAGCCGATTTATCCTTTGACCATCGCCCTGTCAGGAGACAACGCCGATGCACGGATCGCCGCGGCCGAAAAGCTGCTTGGCCACGCCGTCGTGCAGGCGATTGAGGCCGATGTCCCGGTCACGCCGGTCGCCCGTACCGCGACGGATACGCTGGCCGGTGTCGTGCAGGCGACGGTCGATTTGCGCATCTCGACCATTGTCGCCGGCTGGAAAGGCGAGTCAACATTTCGCGCCCGCACATTTGGGCGAACGCTGGACGCGGTATTGGACAACACGACCCAGATGATGTTCATCGCCCGGTGCCCGATGCCGCTGAATACGACCGAGCGTGTGGTGTTGGTCGTTCCGCCGATGGCCGACCGCCAGCCGGGGTTTGTCGCCGCCGTCAAGGCGATTAAAACGCTGGCCCATCAGTTCGATGCGTTGCTGCTGCTGGCATCGGCGTCGCCGACGATGGACAACGCCAGCAGACTCGTCAAGCAAGGGCTGCCCAAACTGCAGGAAAGCGACGTCGAACTGAACTCCTGGAAATCGCTTCCGGGCTGGCTGGCTGAAACGCTGGAGGAAAACGACCTGCTGGTGATGGTCAGCGTGCGCAAGGGGCGATTGGCCTGGCAGCCGGATTTGAACCGCCTGCCGCGGCTGATGATTCAGCAGTTTCCCAACGTCAATCATATCTTTGTCTATCCGCCGGACATGCTCTGGGGCGATTTTATCGGCGCTCAGAAAACGCAGGAGTTCCACCCGTCGTTTCTTCCTGCCGGGCATATACAACTTGACCTCGAAGCGACCACGGCCACCGAGGCGATTTACCGGCTGCTGTCCGTCAAGTTCCTCGACAATCCGACGGCACTGAAACGCGTCTCCGATGAGCTGGTGCGGCTGGCCGAGACCGAGCCGACCGAGCTGCTGCCGGGGATCGTGCTGGTGCATACGCATATCCCGGACATTTATATGCCCGCCGCGTTTTTGGGGATCAATAAATCCGGCTGGACGCTGCCCAACACGACCGCCCCGGTGCAGGCGTTGTTTATCCTTCTGAGTCCGCAAAGCGCCTCGCCGGAGATGCACCTCAAAACGCTGGCCGACCTGATCCGTCCGATGCACACATTCAAGACCGCCGACCAACTGACCGGGCTGGACTCCGTTGAAGATATCCTGAACCTCTTCTACGGCGGTAAATAGTCAGATCGGCCATGGTATGGGCAGACCCACGTGCCTGCCCTGAGACCGACATAGACCACATCGATTCGGGCCAGTACATATCGCCCCGCATTGGGTATTTTGTTGACAAAACCGGGGGATTGGGGTAGCGTGCAGAAAATAGAGAGGGTGCGTGCTGCATCTGCAGGTCGCACACGTTTATTTTCAAGCAGACCGTTGAGGCGCTGCTGGACGGGGGCGGGGCGATTGAGGTCAAAGACGCCGACGGACTGGCCGAGGCTATGCACCGCTGCCTGTCAAACCGCGCGTATGCGGCCCGCGTCGCCGAGGCCGGACAAACCGTCATCCGCCGCAATCAGGGCGCGAGCCCAAAAACCCTCGACGCCATCGCCGAACTTATGGCAACCCCCTGACAGAACACAGCCGCGGGAGGTATGTCGACAAATTTTTCGGCCAACTCGGAAATTTATGTTGAATTTAGTCTACAATTGTGGTACACTGAGACAACGTTTTATTCGGAGAATAATAATAAATTAGAAAATCGGAGGACACCATGAGTCATTGGAAGGATTTTCAGCAGGTTTCATTGTTGGCGGGTATATTCTTTTTATCGGGCATGGTTTTGGCGGTGGGCTATTCCGGCGGAAGCGGCATCGGCAAAACACCCTATCAAATCGGAACTGTTAATGACTGGCAGGAATTGATCGACACGCCCACCGACTGGGGCAAGGGGTTTGTGCTGATCGCGGACATTGATTTCAAGGGGCAGACCCTTTCGCCTGTGGCGCCCGATACCGATCCCGGTCCCGGCTTCCAGGGACCTACGTTTACCGGAACGCTGGACGGCAGGGGATTTATTTTAAAGAATGCGGTCATTAATCAGCCGACCCAGGATTATGCGGGAGCGTTTGGCTTTGTCGGCGCCGGCGCAGAGATTTTGAATCTTCGAATAAAGAATTTTACGGTTACAGGACAGGGGGCCACTGGCATTTTGGCCGGTGAAAATGAAGGGGCTATCAGACGCTGTCAGGCACTTGGTACCGTATCGGCAAGCGGCGATTACACCGGGGGGCTTGTGGGTTATAACAACGGCACGATTATTCTGAGTTGCGTACAAGGCATCGTTACCGGTGTGGCCGGATGGCACCGGGGAGGGCTGGTGGGTTACAACATCGCGACAATTTCCAACTGTTATGCGGCAGGTACTGTCAGCGGCACCGGAAATGTCTTAGGCGGATTGGTGGGAACTCTGGACGGCGGAAGCGTTACCCAATGCTATTCTTCTTGCAGAATCGACAGCTCGGCCAGCTATACCGGCGGCCTGATCGCCTACAGCGACACCGGGACGGTCAGCAGCAGCTACTGGGACACAGTCTTGAGCGGCAAAGCCGCCAGTGCCGGCGGAGCCGGAGCAGCCGGCAAGACGGCCGACCAGATGAAGCAGCAGGCGACGTTTGCCGGCTGGGATTTCAGCGGCGGCACGGCCAGTTGGCAGATTACTGAAAATCAAAGCTGTCCTCGTATTGTCTCGCTGCTGCCGGCGTATTCGGGCGGAAACGGCACCAACGGAACGCCGTACCTGATCTCAAACACCTCCGACTGGCTGGAGATGATCCACACGGCGTCGGATTACAGCAATACTTTTCGACTGACGAAAGATCTTGATTTTAACGGTCAGGTCCTTACGCCGGTTGCGCCCGATATGCAGGCCAAATTTTCCGGCTATTTTAACGGACAGCACAAGTTTATCCGCAACATTGTTATCGCGCAATCGACGCAGGATTACGCGGGCCTGTTTGGCTGGATCGGGGCGGCCGGTTCCGTCCAGCGTCTGAATATCAGGGATATTTCGGTCTCCGGGCGACAGTACGTCGGCGGGCTGGCGGCCTATAACCAGGGCCAGATTTACGAATGCAGTATCACCGGCAGTGTTCAGGGCACTCATTTTTATGTCGGCGGGCTGGTCGGGTGGCAGGAAAACCTGGTCTACAAGTGCTTTGCCCAGGTTGATGTGACCGGCGACAGCGGCTATTACGTCGGCGGGCTGGTGGGCGGAAACTCCAACGGGACGATTCTGCAAAGCTGCGCACGCGGTGCGGTCTCCAGCAACAGTCAGTATGTCGGCGGACTGGTCGGCTACAACGGCGGCGTCACCAGTGTGATTGATAATTGTTATGCCACGGGCGATGTGACCGCTGATCATATCTCCGGCGGCCTGGTTGGCGGCAATGTCTGCGCGATTTCTAATTGCTACTCAACCGGCTTTGTCAGCGGCGGCACGCCCAATGACGGGGGACTGGTCGGGATTCAGGATAGCCCAGGCACCACGGTGCGTTCCTACTGGGACACCCAAACCAGCGGCAAGACCACCAGCGCCGGCGGCTTTGGAAGAACCACAGCGCAAATGCAGCAGGCCGCGACGTTTAACCTGTGGGATTTTGCTGCCGTCTGGGAGGCGCCTGACCGCAACTATCCGCAGTTAGGTTGGTCCGTGTCTATGCTGACGCCGGACCTCAACAATAGTGGTGTGGTCGGGCTTGATGATTTACTGCTGTTGGTCGAGCACTGGCTCGAAGTCGATTGCGTCTATCCCGACTGGTGCGGCGGCGCCGACTTAAACGTCGGCGGCCATGTCGAATTGAATGATTTCGCCATCCTGGCCGAGTCGTTCGACCCTTATTCACCGCCGGCGATGACCTGGGTAGCAATCAGCGACTCGGGCGCGGGGATGAAAGATGAGTACGGTAATCCAATCAGCCAGGGTGGCTTTACCGGAGAGATGAGCAAATACGAGACTACCAACGCCCAGTATGCCCACTATCTCAACGCCGCCCTGGCGTCGGGTGATATTATCGTCAGCGGCGATTATGTGGTGGGTGCCGGCGGTTCGAATACAGGGCGGGATTTTGCGGGCTGTGAGTATTACTATCTTGCCGGTTCCGGACCGGCCGGCCATGGAATCCCCGATGGAGGAGCAGCCCGCATTAACTGGACGGGCAGTTCCTTTACGGTGGACGCGGGTTTTGAAAATCACCCAGTAACGTATGTCAGTTGGTATGGAGCGACCGCGTTTTCGAGTTATTACGGCTGGCGTCTGCCGACCGAGTGGGAGTGGCAGGCGGTGGCGGATTATGACGGCAGTTATACCTTCGGCTGCGGGATGACGATCAACAACAGCATTGCAAACTACACGATCTCTCTCCATCCCCATGGTACGACGGAAGTCGGTGCGTTCGGGACGTATGGCTACGAGATGGCGGATATGGCAGGTAATGTTTGGGAATGGACCAGTTCTCGGTCAGGCTATCTCGTTGTTCGCGGCGGCAGTTGGGCAAGCCCCGCCGATTTCTGTTCGGTCTCATACCGGACCAGTTACACCGAATACCAGATGCTGAGCTACTTCGGTTTCCGGGTCTGTCGCGGCGATATGCAGCCGACTATCACGTGGGTTTCGATCGATGACCCGGGCGTGCCCGACCACGAGGGCTTTACCGGAGAGATGAGCAAATACGAAACCACTAACCCTTAAACAAGCGTACTCCGTTTGTTCTTTTGCCGGTTACGGTGGCGATTTTTTTCGGCGCACTGGGTTGTGTTCGCCTGGCGTTGGCGTGGGCCGTTAATGGCGAATTGTCGTTCTGTCATAGTGTCACCTGCTTCCGCTCTTTCAAAAGTTGATACGAATCGGGACATCCGTACCCCGACATCTTCGACGCTGTTTTCAACATCGCAATGGGCGCCGGAAGCTGTCAATTGCGCGAAAGAGAATGCCGACGTGCGCATTCCACCCCAGCAGACGATAGATCAATCGCCGTCCGGTCTTGACAATCTGGCATGGCAGCAGAATAAAGACGTTGCGGAACTTCTTGAACTCCATACGCAGGACCTGTTGCTTTTGACGTTTGTGTTCATCTCTCCACCGTCCGGATACCGGCAACGATAACGCATACCATGCCTTGAGATTCCACGCCAAGGTCGCCATGACCATATACGCCCAATTACTGACCAGCGTGTCCATCGGCATCCGCATGGCACTGACTCCGTTTTTCAGTTGGGCAATCAGATTCTCCTGATTGCACCGATCATTGGCGTGTCGCACAATCTCTTCACGCAGCGTCTTGCGGTCATTGGTGATGTAGAAAAAGTAGCGAATGTCATCAAACAACACCGCTTCGCCTTTTTCGACAGACAGATTCTTACGTACCACCACCATGCGATACGCCTGCTTGCATTTGACGGGACGGTAGTCAAACTCGGCAACCTGTTCGGACTGGAGTCGAATGTTTTTGTAGCCGCGTTCTTGGACAATCTGTTCCTTGACATTGGCCGGCTTGCGGCGGGGTGCGGTTGCCACGGTATAACGCGGTTTCCGCAGAAGCGGCTTCCATGCCGTTTCCGGCAGGGTTTCGGCGATAGTGATCAGATTCGGCATCGCCGCAATTCCGAAGACAAAGGTAATGCCTTCGCTGTCCCATTTATCCAGATAGACGGTCTGGCTGAAATCCGTATCGCCCCGGAATCGAATTTTCTGAAAGCCGCCCTGACGACACAGGGTTGCGGCCTGATCCAGATATCTGGACGCGTCCTTGCTGCTGGTGCTGTTGCCGCTGCGGTTGATCAGAAACAGCGGTTCGCCGGTGTTGGCTAGGGAAATGAGCAGCGGATGATATCCCCAAAGCCCCTTGTAGGACAAATCCATCCCTTCCTTGCATTCGCCCGTCGTCTCGGCAATCGTCCCGTCGGCGTCAATCAGGGCTTCCTTGAAAAAGTCGGGCTTCTGCTGTCCCCAGACCTTCAGGCGGACGGCGTTGATGATGTCCTGCAGAATCTCGACGTGCAGGGAAGTGAAGCGGCGGCAAAAATCGCCCACGGTGGTCGGATCGGGAATACGCTCTGCACCGACGGCATCCAGATAGACCGCATCGTTCCGCAGTCGTTCAATATCCTCCAGGCAGTCGCCGTTGCATAGGATATTCAGGGCGATATTCAACACATGATCCGATTCGGTGTACGGATTGTAGAGCTTGAAAATGTTCAGCCGTGCATTGATCGCTTCATCCAGCTTCAACTGTTTAATCAGCAGATGCACCGCGCCAATCCCGCCATACACCATCCCGGCATCGCGCTCGGCCACGTCGTACTCAATCGCCCCTGGATTGAGCATCGGACCGGGCTGTGCGGGCTGCGATATTTTGGCCAGCCGTTTCTGAAGTTTTCGCTTGCGTCGCTGCACGATTTTGGCTATCCTTGGCTTCACTCGAAATGACTCCTTTCAAGAGTTTTTGTTGTTTGCAACATTATTGGACGAATGCAATATAACAAACTCTAAGGGCCATTTCGAGTACTTCTATGAATTTTTAACTCATTTTTCTACTCAGGGTACGCTTGTTTAAGGATTAGCCGCCAGGCGCAAGCCTCCGGAAACCGAACACCCAAAAACCCCAAAGCCCCAACGGGGCGAAAGAAAATAAAAACAGAAAGGGCGAAGCAATGAAAAAACATAAAGGAATTACACTGGTCGAACTGCTCGTCGTCATTACCGTTGCTGTCAGCTTGCTGTTGATCTGGTGGGCTGCCCGAGGTAGGGTTCACGTAACTCCGTACAGGGTGCTTTGCGGCACCTACCTCAAGGGCCTCGGCAACGCCATGACCGTCTATGCCTACGACTACGACGGCCGCTTTCCGCAGCTTCCCGGCACCGGCCCGTGGGCCAAGGAACTGGGCTTTTCCTATGATATGCCCAAACCCGATTTCTCGTCAGGCGGAGCGCAGGCTGATACACCGCGCACAGTAACCGCAAGCTGGTATCTGCTCGTCCGCGAAGCCGATGTCGGGCCAAAATCCTTTGTCTGTCCACACAGCTACCAAAAAGAATTTGACGGCATAAATTCGAACAATCTGGACTTGGTTCAGCTTTGGGACTTCGGCCCGACCCCGCACACCCATGTCAGCTACTCCATGCACCTCCCCTACGGCCGCTTCCCCGGCCACGATAAATTAAGCTCCGCCTTCGCCGTCGCCGCCGACATGAGTCCTTGGTTCAAAGGCGGCGACATCCAGCCCCCCGGCCCGAACAACACACACCCGCAGATCCTCAACCTCGCCGATCCGACAAGCCGGTACATCGGCAACACACTCAACCACCCGAAACTGAAGACAAAAAACCCTGAAGGCCAAAACGTCCTTTTCGCCGACGGCAGCACACGCTATGAAACCGGTCCCAACGTCGGCGTCGGCAACGACAACATCTACACCTTCTGGACCACCGACGAAAACCCAACCCAACAGGACATTCAGGGCGGCGCCGCCCCCACCGGCCGAACACCTGAAAACGATGCCAAGAGCGAAACCGACTCCTTTCTGGTCATCTGATGCCCGAATACCAAAGCCGACAATCACTTGACACCCGCGGCAGAATGGCACATCCTCTACAGACTTACACTACCCAAATATAGGAAATATCAAAGCAAAAATCAAGAGCCAGTTTATCTGTATGTCTTTATATTTCAATTTCAGCACAACCACATCCACAATCCTACCCATTACCAAATCCAATCGTCCATCGTCAATCCATTATTGTTTATCCAGCTTTCGCATCGCAACCGACATCTTCCCGCCCAAATACATAACCAAAAAACAAAAATAATACTATCTGAACCCACCACAAATGCCGATATTAGTGCAGCCCTGCGGATGTTTTGCACTGTCAAAATTCCGCGAAAAGCCGTATTATCTGTTGCCAATCCCCTCTTGGGGGGCTATAATTAAAAACGTTGATGTGAATATGGTTGATTTACTTGTTTTCTAAGGAGACTCTTATGTCGAGCAAAGCAGGTCTATTACTGGCGTCGTTCGTGGCGGGTTTATGTGTCGTGGTTTCAGGCTGTGCCCCGTCGGCAAATTTATCGCTGCAATTTACGCCGGATACGTCGGAGGCCTACGACGTGACGACGGAAGTCACCCAGGACTACCGATTTGAACAACCAACGATGGACAAGCTCGATGAAATGCAAAGTTCCACTGTTATCACCGTCGGTTTTACCCAGACGGTAACCGATGTCGATGAGAACGGGATTGCCACTGCGGATGTGCAGATTGATGCTTTATCCGTGCTCAGGACCAATCGAAATGAAGTGCGGATATCCTTCGACAGTGCCAAAGCGGAGGATCACGCCAACCCCCTGCACAACCTGATCGGTCAGCACTATACCGTTCGGATTTCACCTGAGGGCAAGGTGGTTTCATTTGATTCGACAGTTGCTCAGCAGGCGGTGGTCGGCGGGCATGAAGAGATGGCCAAACATATCCTGAATGAAGGAAGCATCCGTCAGCGTCACGAAATTCCGGCACTGTGGGGGTTTGACGAAAAGACCCCCCTTAATCAGTCTTGGTCGCAGGTTATCGGCTCGCCGCCCGGAATGATGGCGTCGAAGAACTTCCGCCAAGTCTATACGTTGACCGATGTCTTCACCCGTAACGGACAGAAGTTGGCTGTGGTTGAAATGGTAGGGACGGAAACTGCTGATGCGCCTATTACGCCGTCGAGAGCGGGGGTGGGGCTTGGGCCTTTTGCCTCAATGTTCGACACGTTGGACGATTATACCGGCACCCTGCTGCTGAATCAGAATACCGGCACTGTGCTGGAATATGATGAGACGCTTGTAAGTACCTTAATGGCACAGGAAATACCCGCTCGCGCACCGGCGGATGCTGAACCCGACACGCTCACAATGCGGTTAACCCATCGGATAAGCATACAGAAACGCTGATACGTTGAAGTTGCGCGACAGCTAAGAAAACATAAAACAATCGTCCCGTTAGGATTTTGTTATGCACCGAGTCGGTCTGAAACGTATGGCGGTGTTGCTGGTGGCCGGTATGCTCGCGGCGGTTGGAGGCTGCGAAAAATCAAACAGCCGTTTGCAGCCGACAGGCGAGTTGTTGCTGCTCAGTTTTGCGGAAAACCAGCCCCTGCACTATCGAATGGTCTCGGAACGCCGCACGCATTTCGACTTGAACGGTACGGAAAGTACCCAGCAATCGCAAGGGCAAATCATGACCGAACGCCTTGAAGCGGTGATGGTTTATACGCCGATAGAGGTTGATCCGTTTGGACTGACGGTAATCCGGGCAACCTGCGAATCGGCCAAAGTCACCCGCACGGCGTTTACCAGGCGGCAGAATGACGCCGATGCCATGGAATCGCTTCCGCAACTGTCGTTCACACTGACGCTGACGCCCATCGGGCAAATCGAAGACAGGTCGGATTTTGAGCGTGTGGTGCAACAATTGGGCGATAAGGCCTTTGCACAAGTTAGTCCCACGGCCGGCCGTGTCAAAAATCCCGATATGATCAGCGACTTTATTGCCATGCAAAGTTATCTTTGGGACACCGTTGCCTCAATAGATAACCCGGCCAAAGGGGTGACCGTCGGGAAGACCTGGAAAACCAGGCAAATGCTGCCATGGCCGTCGCCCGTTCCAAATCCGCCGACGCGCATCACCACCTTTGCTCTGCAGGACATCCTCTCCGACGAGCAAGGGCGAAAGGCACACATCACCAGTACCTACGCCATGACCGGCGATTTTCTCAGGAATATCCCGCTGGCTTATGAAGGCTCGTTTCAGATGCGCGGAACGTTCGGCTTTCTGCGCCGATACCAGTTTGAGTCCATCGAGGGCGGCGGCACGCAAATATTCAACATCGATACCGGCGTATTGGAAAAGGATCACCAGAAGTACACGCTGCACGTCGGGGCCGACTTGGCATTACCGCTGGGCGATTCCAAGCCGGTGTTAACGATCGAGCAAACCATTTCGATTGAGCTGCTTCAATGAGCGACCATGGGCCGATCGAGCGCAAAAACCTCTGGGCGCCCTGGCGGATCAAATACATACAGGGGCTGAGCGGAAAGAGCGAATGTTTTTTGTGTGAGTATCTGGCCGCGCCGGAAAAAGACGCCGAAAACTATGTCCTGTGGCGCACCGAGCATGCCCTGGTGGTGTTCAATAAATTCCCCTACAACAACGGTCATCTGCTGATTGCACCGACGCGCCACATTGCCGATTTGACGAGCGCTTCAGATGCGGAATTGACAGCGATGATGCGATTGGTGCGCGATTGTCAGCAGGCGCTGACATTAACGGTTCGACCGCACGGCTTCAATGTAGGGATGAATTTCGGGCGTTGTGCCGGCGCGGGGCTGCCGGAGCACTTGCATATCCACGTGGTACCGCGATGGGATGGCGACACCAACTATATGCACATCTGCAGCGACACGGATGTCATCAGTCAGGGGCTTGACGAATTGTATCAACAGCTTGTCGCCGTCAGCCGGGACGAGGGATTGCCGAGGGGGTAACGCCATGACTGCAAGCGCCGCGTATGCCGTCGCTGAATCCACCAGCCGGGGACGCCGCCATCCTGAGCCGCCCCATCCGTACCGCGGCGCCTTTGAGCGCGACCGCGACCGCATTATCCACAGCGCCGCCTTTCGACGGCTCGAAGGCAAAACACAGGTCTTCACCGTCGGTCTCAACGACCACTATCGCACACGACTGACCCACAGCATCGAGGTCGCGCAGATCGGACGAACGCTGGCCCGCAGCCTGGGCGTCAACGAGAGCCTGACCGAGGCGATCTGTCTGGCACACGACTTGGGACACCCGCCATTCGGCCACACCGGCGAAAGCATCCTCAATGACCTGACGGCCGCAAACGGCGGCTTTGAACACAACCGGCAGACGCTGCGGATTGTCGATTATATCGAGCATCCGTATCCGGACTTTGCGGGACTGAACCTGATGTACGAAACCCGGCTGGGGCTGCGGAAGCATTCTTCGCCCTACGACCATCCCGCCGACGAAAAGGACTGGCCAGTCAATACGACCATTGAAGGCCAGATAGCCGACTTGGCCGACCGCATTGCCTACAACTGTCACGATCTTGAGGACGGCATCCGCGCCCGACTGATTGAGATGGATCGGCTTGACGGGCTGGAGCTGTTTGTGCAGATCAGCCGGCAGTACCGCCTTGAGCAGATTGAGGACTTTGTCATCCGCCGCACGCGGCTGGCCAAGGGGATGCTGGACTGGCTGGCCATCAACGCGATTGAGACCAGTCGGCGCCTGATCGCCGCGGCACAGTGTCAGACGTGGGAGCAGATAACCGCCCTGCCCGAAACGCTGGTACGGCTCAGCGAAGCGGCGGATGCGGCCCTGCGCCAGATCGAAGCCTTTCTGATGGATCAGATGTATCTGCATCCCGAACTGCGGGATTCGGCACGAAAGGCCGAGCAATGGCTGCATCAGCTTTATGCCGCCCTGCTCAACCATCCCGACCGAATGCCGACTTATTATCAGCACATGATCCCCGCCGAAGGACTGGAGCGGACGGTCTGCGACTACATCGCCGGAATGACCGACCGCTTCTGCGTCGCCACCGCCCGGCAGTTTTCCACGCTGTAATTCAACCTGCTTGACCCTTCGCTGTTCCTGAGGGTTATCGGACGTGTTTGGGCAAGCGGCGAATCCGAACGGGAGTTTTTGCGGATTTCTATCTTTCAATTCACGCCTTATCAAGTCATTTTGAGTGTCCGATAAAATCCTCTTTTTTCAAATTGACGAAATTTCGCTCTTACCGAGAATTTCTGGTCGCCCTGTCAAAGCCGGTTTTATCGGTCGCTGTCGTTTGCATCATGGTCGCGATGGCGGGATTTGCCCGATTGAATATGTTTCGTAAACTTTAAGAGGTCGTCTTTTGTGGGCGTTTCGATGGGGTTCGGTCAACTCCGACCTAATGCCACAGGGCATTTGAGACGAGATAGCATTGCCGAAAAGCGTAAAACATGAAGCGCCCGCGGCCGCTGTGTACAGCGACCGGGGAAAAACCTGAAAGGAATAAGCGTAACGGATTATGTTGGGATTCAGCAAAAAACGAATTCATCCTGTCGGCGTCGATCTGGGAACCGCCCATCTTCGAATGGCGCAACTGGGCGTCAACGATCAGGGGCATTTTCTGGTGTCCGCCGGCCTGCGCACAAAACCGGAGACGATTGATCCAGGCAGTCCTGCATGGCAGCGATGGGCGATTAACGCGATCAAAGATATCTGGGCTGAGGCGAACTTCAAGGGCAAAGAAATTGTCACGGCGCTGCCGTCCGACGATCTGTTTTTGGACCCCATCAAAGTGCCGCGAACCACCTTGGATCGCCTGCCCCAAACCGCGGCGGCCAAGGTCCAGAAGCGCCTCCCCTTCAACATCAACAGCGCCATTATTCAATATGTCGTCATCGAACAAGCCGAGGCCGCCGGACCGGACGCCGATGTCCTGGTGATCGCCGCCGAACGCGAAACCGTCAATCGCTATCTGGCGATCTTTGAAAAAGTCGGCCTCAATGTCGCCGGCATCAGCATCTGGCCGAACGCCCTGATTCAAAGTTATTATAAATTTTTCTGCCGGCGGAAAAACGAACAGGAACGCATCGCGATTCTGCTGAATGTGGGAACCAACCACACCAATGTCGTCATTTGCCGGGGCAGTGAACTGCTGTTTGCACGCGTTATCTCCATCGGCTACGCACAAATGAACGAAAGCCGGACGGCCCAGCGATTGTTGGCCGAAATCGACGCCTGCATCCGATATTTCGAAGGACTTCCCGGCGGCAAAACCATCGAGCGGATGGTCTTTCTGGCCGGTAGCGGTGCCCCGACGGGATTGTGCGAAAAAATTGCCGAGCTGGCCCAGCAAATAGAGGTGGCCGCACAGATCGGCGACGTCCTCTGTGCGGTGGAAATGAATCACGGGCCGGAATGTCTGGTGGATCGGCGCAACAGCCGCGTGGACTGGGCCATGGCCTTAGGCCTTAGCTTGAATAATAAACCGTAAAACAGTCGAAAAAATCGCAAACTTTAGTCAAGAGGTCGATTATGGGAACGATTAACTTTGTCCCGAACGATTATATACAACAGCGGCAATCCAGCCGAGCCAATATTCTGTATCTGATGTTGCTGATGGCCATGCTCGGCGCGATCGGAATTACGTTCGGGTTTATCAAAATGCGCCAGCGCGCCGTAAGCAATGAAGTGCTGGTGCTTAACAGCCGCATGGAAAAGGCCAACGAGCAGATCGCTCAGCTTGAAGAGTTGAAGATCAAAGGACAAACCATGCTCAAGACGATGGTCGTAACCGCCGAACTGCTCGAACCGGTTCCCCGCAGCGTAGTGCTGGCGTCGGTGACCAACAATCTCCCGCTCGGCGTTTCGCTGGTGGATTTCAGCCTTGTGGAAAACGAACTGAAGCCCGCCGCGACACAGGCTCGACCCGCCGCAAAGCCCGCCAATCAGCAACAGGCCAAAACGGCTAAGACTCAAAAGAACGCCGCCGAAGAACCGCAGCGCCGGAGTGAAACCAAAATTGAACTGATGGGCATCGCGCCAAGCGATATCGAAGTGGCGTCATTCATCGCCCGGCTGAGCGACTCCATCCTGCTCGATCAGGTTGAACTGGTGGAGTCCAAAGAACGGGTCATTGATGAGATTAAGTTCCGGGAATTCAAACTGCGGGCGATGCTCAAGCCCCACCTGACACTGACACGGGAAGATATCGATTCGATACGACTCAAACGCGAAGAAGCGATGCTGTAAACGGCTCGCGCCTCGCCGGAAAGGAACAACATCATGATGACAAGCGGATTTCGACATTTGATTTTCTTTGTGCTGATCATCGGGCTGGCGTATGCGGCCTATGCCTATATGATCAAGCCGGCCAACACCTACCTGGCCCAGGAACGAACGGCCATGGAACAGAAACGAGCCAAGCTCGACGAACTGGAGCGGGCGACCGCCACCGCCGAAGACCTCAACGAACAGCTTCGCAGGGTCGAAGAGGCGATTGCCGTGTTTGAAAGCAAACTGCCCCCGAGCAGCGAGATACACACGGTGCTTGAAAATGTCACCCTGATCGCGCAGCGGCACGGGCTGACGCCAAAAACCATCCGCACCATGAAGACCGTCGAGAACCGCGGCTATATCGAACAGCCGCTGAAGATGGAGCTTCACGGCGACTTTAACGCCTATTACGCCTTTTTGCTGGAACTGGAAAAGCTCGACCGAATTACCAAGGTTCGAGAGCTGACGCTCAAGAAAAAAACCCAGATCGAAGGGCAAACCGAATCGGAATTTGTGATGAGCATCTTTTTCCAAAAGTCGTCAGTCTAAGCCAAATCAATGCATAAATACAGTTTTAGTTAATGGAGATCGGTTATGCTGTCCTATCTGAAAGACAACCAAAGCCAGATTCCCGCCGCCTCCGGCGCACCGGACAATCCGGCCGCTTCGGAGTCGGAACTGAGCCGTCAGGAAGATTTTCTGACGGTGTCGGGACACGGGCAAAAACTCCGGCAGAGTACGATACTGCTGATCGTGGTGTTCGGCGTCGCGGTTCTGGGGGTGTGGTTTATGATCAAAAAAACAACGCCCGCCGAGGCGATGACAGCCGCTGACAATCAGACACAGCTTGAGGCGGCAATTGCCCAACTGAACGGAATGCAGACCGAAATGAACAGCCAGATGAATTCGGTGGTGGGACGCTTTTATCAGGTTTCAACCGTCGGCCAGGTCGGCGTTGAAGAGCTGAAGAAAAACCCCTTCCGACGAGAGTCGGGCGTCGGCCTGGCCGGCGAGCAAGACGATACGCAGCAGCGCCTTCGGATGGAAGACCGGGCACGCCGCGCCGCTGCCGGACTGGAGCTGTGGTCGATCACGACGACGCCGCGCGGCATCTGCTGCATGATCAATGACAAAGTGCTGTATATCGGCGACGAAATCAACGGGATGACCGTCACGCGCATTGATAACAAAGTCGTCACGCTCGACCTTGACGGCGTCGGCTTGCAATTGAAGATGGACGAATGAAACGATTATTTTCCACACCTAAAAAAAGCGACCCGGCTAAGCACGATTACGGGGCGGCATTGGAAGAGATGAACGCCGGCCAGACCGAACTGGCGCCGGGGCTGCGTAACTTATACAGTCCGCAGGTCACGACGCTGCGCACCCGGATTCGGGACGTCGCCGATATTCTGGCCGAACGGGAGTTATTGAATGCCGAGCAGGTCGAACAGCTTCGCCAGGAACGGCGACAAAACGGCCTGCCCCTCGAACAACTCCTGAGCCGATACGACATCACCCCTGAGCAAATCCTCGACGCCAAGGCCAAACTGTACGGCTACCCGTTCCGGCGTATCACGCCCGATGACGTGGATAAAAAAGCCTTCGTCAAGCTCGATATCAAGTACATTCTGACCAATCACCTGCTGCCGATCGCCATGACCGACAAGACTCTGACCGTCGGCTCGTGCGACCCGGCCAATGTCTTCGCTATTGACGATGTCAAACGACAGACCGGGATGGCGGTGGACGTGGTGGTCTGTCTGGAAGAAGACATCGAAAAGGTCTGCGACGAACTCGATGAGACCAAGTTTAACTACAACCTTGACGAGTTCGTCAGCGATCTGGACGACATTGAGCTGGTGCAGGACAGCGACGACGACATCGAAGACCTCGAAAAGAGCGCCGGCGAATCGCCCGTCATCAAATTCGTCAATTATCTGCTCAGCAACGCCCTGCACGAAGGCGCCAGCGATATTCACATCGAGCCGAAGGAAAAGAACACCAAGATTCGCTACCGTATCGACGGTGTGCTGTTTGAAACGATGCAGGCCCCGGCCAAGATGCATCCGGCCATCGTCTCGCGTCTGAAAATTATGTCGAATCTGGACATCTCCGAGCGCCGCGTCCCGCAAGACGGCAAAATCGCCGTCATCATGGGCGGTCGCGGCGTCGATCTGCGTGTCTCGGTGCTGCCGACCAGTCACGGCGAAAAGGTCGTGATTCGTCTGTTGGACAGCAAAAGCATTATGATCGGGCTGGATAAAATGGGCATGGCCCCGCGGGTGCTGGATGCCCTGCGCGAAGAAATCGCCCGCCCGCATGGTATCCTGCTGGTAACCGGCCCGACCGGCAGCGGCAAAAGCACCACGCTGTATTCGGCCTTGGCCCAGATGGACAGCGTCACGATGAACGTGTCAACCGTCGAAGACCCCGTCGAATACAATCTCGAATTCTGCAATCAGGTACAGGTCAACGAAAAAGCCGGCCTGACATTTTCCGGCGCGCTGCGGTCGCTGCTGCGGCAGGACCCCGACATCATCATGATCGGCGAAATCCGCGACTCCGAGACCGGACGCATCGCCGTACAAGCCGCACTGACCGGCCACCTGGTGCTTTCGACGCTGCACACCAACGATGCCCCTAGCAGCGTCTCCCGGCTGGTCAACATCGGCCTGGAACCGTATCTGATCGCCGCGTCGCTGAACGGCATTTTGGCCCAGCGGCTGGTGCGGCGGCTCTGCAGCAACTGCAAAGAGCCGTTCACTGCCCCGGAAAACCTGCGTAAATATCTGGACATCGGCCAAATCGAGCCGCACGAATTGCTGGTGGGCAAGGGCTGCGATCAATGCCGAAACACCGGCTACGCCGGCCGCTGCGGCATCCACGAATTACTGATTGTCGATGATTCATTCCGAGAAATTATTAATACCGACTCCTCGGTCAACAGCATGCGTCGGGCGTTTCGCCAGAGCGGCTGGCCCAGCCTTTTTGAAGACGGACTGAATAAAGTCAAATGCGGCATTACCAGCATCGAAGAAGTCCTCCGGGTAACCGCCGCCGAAGGGCTGGATCCCGCGGCGTTCAGTCACAACGCCTGCACCGAAGAAGTCCTGTAAGCTTAAAGTCAAAACAGATCGCAAACGATAGACAATATAAGGAAAAGGAAATACCGATGATCGACGTAAAGGAAATACTGGCCAAGGCGATTAAAGCCGGATCATCCGACATTCACATCAATGTCGGCATGCCGCCGGTGATGCGCATCAACACGGATCTGGTGTTGCTGGATCTGCCGGAAATCTCTGACGAAGACGCCGGCAACCTGGTTCTGCAGATGGTCGGAGAGGCAAAATTCAAGGTGTTTCTGGAAAAACGCGATCTGGACTTCTCGACGATGATCGACGACGGCAGCCGTTTCCGCGTCAACGCCCACTTCCAAAAGGAAAGTATCGCCATCGCCTTTCGTACCATCTCCAATCAAATTCCAGACATCGAAGACCTCCATCTGCCCGAGGTGGCCAAAGAATTGACCGACCTGCCGCGCGGCTTGGTACTCGTGACCGGACATACCGGATCTGGCAAAAGCACCTCTCTGGCCGCGATGATCGGTGTGATCAATCGCAAGTACAAAAAACGCATCATCACCCTCGAAGACCCGGTCGAATACCTCCTCGAGAACAAATCCTGTATGATCGAACAGCGCGAGATGGGGTCGGACTGCACCTCGTTTGCCTCCGGCCTGCGGCACGCCCTGCGTCAGGACCCCGACATCATCCTCGTCGGTGAAATGCGCGACCTGGAAACCACCAGTTCGACCATCACGGCCGCCGAAACCGGCCACCTGGTCTTCAGTACGCTGCACACCGTCAACGCCTCGCAGACCGTCGAACGTATCATCGACATCTACCCGGCCAGCCAGCAGAACCAGATCCGCGCAATGCTGTCCAATACGCTTCAGGCCGTCATTTCGCAGACCCTGTTCCGCCGCGTCGATAGGCCGGGCATGGTACCCTGCGTGGAAATCCTCCTGTGCACCTCGGCGGTGCGCAACTGCATCCGCGAAAACCGCGTCTATGAAATCCCCAACATCATCGAAACCTCCCGGCGCCTGGGGATGCAGTCAATGGATCACAGCATCCAGCAGATGTACATGGACGGCTTCCTCGACCGGGATGAGGCCATCATACGCTCCAGCAACCCCGGAAAAATGGAAAAACTGCTGCCGCTCAAACCCGAATCAGTACTGCAAAATGCTTAGAATTGACAATTGATGATGGACGATTTTCGATTGAATAATCGTCATTCGTCAATCGACAATCGTCAATCTTTATGGAGATTGCTTATGTCGTTTATGGAACAACTGACTGCCAAAAAGAATGCCGCCGCCGCCTCGACGCGTCGAATACACAGCGGCGCCGAACAAGCGACCAAACCCAAAGTGGGATTTCGCTTTGAGTTCGGCCCCAGCCGCAAAGACATCCTCAACTTCAGCAACCAGTTGGCCGTAATGGTGCGGGCGGGCATCAGTTTGCAGGACGCTCTGGAGTCCATCGGCACCCAGATTCAAAAGGAAAAATTCCGTGCAGTGGTCTTTGACCTGAAAGCGCGTATCGAAGGCGGCCAAAGCTTTTCACAGGCACTGGCCGAGCACCCCGATGTGTTCACCAACCTCTATATCAATATGATCGCCGCCGCCGAAATCTCCGGCTCGATGAGTTCGATGCTCCAGCAGTTGGTCGAATACCTCGATCAGGAGGCCGAGACCCGCAGCCAGATCATCAGCGCGATGGTCTATCCCATCATCATTGCGGTGATGGCCATCTCGACGACCACCTTTCTGCTGACCTTCGTGCTGCCCCGCTTCCTGGTGGTCTTTGCCGGCAAAGAACACCTGCTGCCCGGCCCGACCAAGGTCATCATGGTCCTCAGCGGCGTAATGAGCAATTACTGGTTCATTATCTTCCCCGCCCTCGGCGGCGCCTTAATGGGGTTTTGGTACGTCACCAATAAAACGCTCACCGGCAAGTACTGGTGGGACAAAACCAAACTGCGTATCCCGCTGCTCAACTCGCTGTGCCGCAGCCTGTACATCACACGCAGCATGCACACGATGGGCGTATTGACCAACGCGGGCGTGCCCATCCTCGATACGCTGGCGATTACCGCGCACATCTCCGGCAATATGCTGTATGAAAATATGTGGAAAGGCGTACACGAGGCCGTGCGGCAGGGCCGAAAGATCGCCGTCAGCCTCGGCGACTACGCCCTGATGCCCGGCAATGTCGTCCAGATGATTCAAAGCGGCGAAGAATCCGGCACGCTGTCCGAGGTACTCGGCGACATCGCCGACTTCTACGCTCGCGAGCTGAAGACGGTCATTAAGACCGTGACCAGTATGATCGAACCCATTATGATCGTCGTCATGGGCGTACTGGTTGGCTTTATCGCAATGAGCATCATTCTGCCCATCTTCAAGATGAGCAGCATGGCGACGGGATGAGTATTGACGATGGACGATGGACGATTTTCAATTGACATTCTTTATTCGTCAATTGTCCATCGACAATCGTCAATCAAAAAAATGGTGATCTCTGTGGCAAAAATGGGAGTTCTGTATGAAGATAAAACGTCATATAAAAGGCGATGGCTTCACGTTGCTGGAATCGCTGTTTGCGGCGGTTCTGATCGGGCTGGTCATCGCGGCCCTGGCTGCCTCCAGCGGGGCGTTCACAATGGCCAATGCCGCCGCCGTCGATCTTTCGACCGCCGAATTTCTCATTGAAGAAATCCGCGAATTGACCGCTCATTTGCCGTTTGCCGACCTGGCCTCATTAGCCGGATCTCACTCGCCGCCGATTGATGTCAGCGAAATACCAATGATGGATTTTGATATGTACAAACAACAGGTCGCCATCGTTTCCTGCGGCGATGAATTTAACGCTATCACCAACAATGACTTTGTTCGCATCACAGTTACGGTACTCAAAAACAACCTGCCCGTCAGCGAAGCAAGCTGGATCCGGGCCAATCTGGATTAACCCATAGGGGCAGACCTATGTGTCTGTCCTCAATCTTACATTTTAAAGAGGCGCCGCGAAGGGTGAACACTCAGATTCGCCCGTACGAAAATATGGAGCTTACTATGGCTAATAAACACAAATCCGCGTTCACGCTGGTAGAAGTTCTATTATCATTGGCCATCCTCGGCATGCTGATGGCGGCGGTGGCGGTCGCCTTTGACGCCTCGGTCAAGAACTATCAGGCCAACGAAGGCATCTACCGCGCCGTCAATACCGGCCGCCAAACCTTACTGCGCATCACTAATGATGTGCGAACGGCTGAAAATGTATTAAAGCTCGGTGTTCCCGGCGGTGACCCGCCTACACATTTGACACTGAGAAATGCAGATGGCAACGACATAACGTATGTCTATAGCACCACAGACGACACTGTAAACGGATTAGAAAAAAACACCCTTTATCTGTTTACTGAAGGTGGAATGAAATATAAGTTATGTGAAAACATTTCATCGATGACATTCAATCGTACAACGGAGCCTGTTCGAAACGTCCGCATCAAAATGAAGATCACCGATCCTGATTCAGGCGTCACCCAGACACTCGTCGCCGCGGCCGTCGTCCGCCGAAATCTCGGCGATTAGCCCGGCAAAATTTCCTCAACCAGCGCCGCCAGATACTCCGGCACGCGCCGCTGGAGGGTTTCCGTCAGGGCCATCTGCGGTTCGATGGTTTCCGGCTGGATGCCGAAGATGATAATCTCGTCGGGACGTTGGCCGATCATCTCCGCCAGCTCAATAACCCGCATAATATCCACCTCGTGCAGCGACAAATGCGTCATCTGTTTGACGGTGTTCACATCCTCCGGCGTAAACCGCCGCAACTCGCCCGGAGCAAGCCCCATCTTGGCACAGTCAATCAGAATCACCTTCCGCCGTCCCGCGATGGAATGCAGAAGATACATCCCCCCGCAGCCGCCATCGAGATATTCGACATAGTCCGTCGACAGCTTGCCCGCCTCGGCCAGCTCCGCCAGCGCCCCGACGACGGCCGTGCCGATCCCCTCATCGGTCATCAGCGGATTCCCCAACCCGATGACGATGACAGGCTTTGGCGCAGTCACGCCTGCCCCCCTGTCGGGTCGGGTTTTTTGCCGCGGTTTCGGCGCGGACGACGACGACGTTTCGGTGCAGTGTCTTCGACCGGCGCATGCTTGGGGCCGTGTCCGGTGGACGGCCGGGCCGCTTTGTGCGCATTGGTCAACGGGGCAGACTCGCCCAGCCAGACGGGCGTGACTTTATTCTGATGCAAAATGCGCTTAAGTTTGCCCATATCCCGCAGCGTGCAGAACGTCACCGCCCTGCCCTTGCGACCCATCCGCGCCGTGCGGCCCGTCCGATGCGTATAAACCTCCGCATTCAGCGGAAAATCATAATTGACCACATGCGAGGCGTGCGCAAAATCCAGCCCGCGTCCCGCGATATCGGTAGCGATCATATATTTGATCTGCTGATTTTTAAATTTTCGGAACAAACTGGTGCGCTTGTTCTGATCCTGTCCGCCGTGAATCACATCCACCGAGTCCAGCTTCTTTTTCAACTGGTCATACAGCGTCTCACAGCCGCGGCGGCTGTTGCAGAACAAAATCGCCTGCACCGGTTTTTCCGCTTCGATCAACGCCAGCAGCCGCTCCAGCTTATGGTGGGGCTTGACATCGACAAAACAATGCTCCAGCGACGACGGCGCGGCCTGCTCTTTGTTCAGTTCCACCAGCGCCGGGTCGTTGAGATATTTTTTCGTCAGCCTCTTGATCTCCGCCGGCATCGTCGCACTGAACAGCAGCGTCTGATGCTCGTGGATCAGACACGAAAAGATAAACTCCACATCCTGCTCAAACCCCTGATCGAGCATCTCGTCGGCCTCATCCAGAACAAATGTCCGCACGTTCGACAGCCGCAGCGACGTGTTGTACAGCATATCGATCAGCCGGCCGGGCGTGGCCACGAGAATATGCACGCCATGTTCGAGCTTGCCCATCTGAATCGCCAGCGAAAAGCCGCCATAAATGGCAAACGCTTCTACCCCGGCACGTTTGCCGATCTTGGAAATTTCAGTCACATACTGCAGCGCCAGCTCGCGTGTCGGAACCAGCACCAGCGCCTGAACGGTGCGCAACGCCGGGTCCACGGCCTGAACAATCGGCACACCGCAGGCGGCGGTCTTGCCCGACCCCGTCTCGGCCATCGCGATCAAATCGCGCCCGGCCAGAATGTGCGGCAGCGTCTGCTCCTGCACCGGCGTCAGCGTCTCATAGCCCATCTCCTTGAGCGCCTGCCGGATCTCCGGTTTCAAATCCAATTCATCAAATTTCATTGCGTTTTAGTTGTTTCAACTTTTAATTCTAAATGAACGTAGCACGGGCTTCCAGCCCGTAATCACGGACAAGATGGCCGTGCTGCAAAAATACAAATTCCTATGCTATTTAATTATTCTGCCTTCTGACCTCTAATCCTCCAGAGGACGAATCCAGATATTACGGAATCGTGTCGGGTTGCCGTGGTCCTGAAGTTTGATCGGCAGCTTGGCGGCGTGCGGCTCATACTCGGCCCGTCGCTGATGGAACGCCGTACCTTCGATTACCCAATGATCCTGCACCAGCACGCCATTGTGAAGTATCGTGATGGTGGCGGGTTTTTCGACTGCCCCGTCCTTGAACACCGGTGCGTGAAAGATAATGTCATACGTCTGCCACTGAGCAGGCTCGCGGCAGACGTTGACCAGCGGCGGCTTCTGTCCGTAGATTGCTGCGGCCTGACCATCCGCATAAGTATCGTTGTTGTATGAATCCAACACCTGCACTTCATAGAGACCCATCAGGAAAACGCCGCTGTTGCCGCGTCCCTGCCCTTCGCCGCGGACGACTTCCGGCGTGGCCCATTCAATATGCAATTGACACGATCCGAACGCCTGACGTGTCTGAATATCGCCGCCGTTGCGAACCACCTCTATATACCCGTTTTCGACTTTCCAACGGGCGTCGGTGCCGCCCTGAACACGCTGCCAAGCTGAGAGGTCCGTCCCGTCAAACAGCACGATCGCATCCGACGGCGGAAGACGATCCTCCGCCCCCGGCGTGACCACCTTCGGCCGCGGACGATTCATATCGTGTACTCCCCACTGATACACCTTCTCCGCCGCACACGCGGCCAACGCAAATACCGCCAAAAACACACCCGTTCGCACCATAAGAGACTTCATAATCGTTCTCCAGATAAAGACATTATAGGTTTACTAATTTTAGAATTATACGCGACTGTACCGTGTAAGTATAACCTAAACCTATAATTTTTCCAGCATTCTTTAAATATTGCCCCAAATCAAACCGAAAGAGCAAAAAAAAGCGACGCCCTGATTAAGCGTCGCTTTGGGAAATATCCGCTATGTTACGTCCGTGTTCAGACGGCGGCCATTATCCTGGCGTGTCTTTTTTTGACCGCTTTTTTCAGGCTCTTGAGGACATAGTTCTGCACGACCGCCTCCCAGCCCATATGCCGAGTCATCTCGTAGCCGCTCTTGAGCATCCGGTCGGCGTCATCGTCGTTCTTGGGCAGCCGGGCGCAGATTTCAAGCGAGATTTTTTCGCTGATCTTATGCTCGATGTTGTCGCGGTAGGCACGGTCGATGCGCAGCATTTCATCAATCTCCAGCCCCGCGTCGCCGTTCAACTCGGAATAGTCGGCGACAATGACGTTGGGCACAGGATTGCCTTCGGAGACGGCCTTGACAAAGCCCGCACAGCCGCAGACATTGGTCACGACGCAGATGCCGCCGAAGCACAGCGGCTCAAGCTGGGCAATCCCGAAGGGTTCGTAGATGCTCTGGCCGAACTCAACGTCGCTGCCCTTGCGAATGTCGAGAAATTCCATATCGGCGGGCATTCTCGCCCCGCAGCATGCCCGCGAAAAGCCGAACTGGTTGATAAAGATTGCCTTGATATTCCGGCTGCGGGCGTTGAACTCCTGCACACCAGCATAATACGCCGCCTCGCCGCCGGACAGGTCGGGCATGCCCTCGCGATGGGAGACCGGCCAATTATACGCGGCCTCCATCTCGTAAATATCGCGGTCGCGGCGTTTATGGGTCTCGGTGCTGAGCACCAGCAGCACGGCCGTCTTGTTGAGGGCGGCAAATTGCCGATCCATGTGTTCCAGCACGCGCAGATCGCGCCACAGCCCCTTGCTCAAGACCAGCCGCGTAACGTGCGTGAACACAAAATCCGGCTTCCAGCCAAGCAGGTTTTGACAGTACTGACGCAGCCGGTCGCGTGACTGATACCGCTCGGCCAGGCTGATCTGATAGGCCGGGATGCCGTTGTAGGTCAGGTCGATGTCGGCCAGCTTAAACTCCGGCGCCATAAACCGCAGTTCTTCGACGACGCAATCGCCGACGGCCAGGATATTGTCGCAGTGCCGGGCGGCGTCCACCAGCGCATATTTAAAATTGTGCGACTGATCGCCGAAAATGTCATTGACATAAAGGTCCTCCGACGCAGCCTTGCGCAGCACATTGTAGAACATCGTATCATGGCCGGGATGATTTTCGACAATCGCACGCACCGGGGCCACTTCGTGCGCATAGAACACGGTCTTGAAGTCAAACGCATCCAATACGCCCGCCAGCGCTGTCGGCATTCCCATAAACTCGTGCGAGACGATAATGGTGGACTGATCGCGCTCGGCGGCGCCGATGGCCTTCAACGCCGCAATCGCCGGCGGCGCAAGCCGCACATACTGCTCGTATTCCCAGTACTGTTCGTACAGGTTGCTGCGGATGCCGAACTCGCGGAACAGCGACGACTTGAATGCGTTGACCGGACGCATTTCCATCCGGGTGATGTCGATGAGCAAGACTTCCGGGTGGCTTTGCACGCCGGTCATCGGATCAACGAACAAACGACGGCCATAGACAATATGGACATTGAAGTCGCTTTCGATCCGGCGAAAGCTGGAGACATAACTGCTGCGGACCAACCCATCCAGCGACGAATACAGCACCTCGCCGCCCGGCCCTAATCGCGTAGAAACATCCCCTTCGGTCGAAAACAGCGGGCTGACCAGAATCGTACGGCCAACGGCATCGTCGTAGGCCTTGCTCGTGAACATTCCGTCCAATACAGCCCCGATACCACCGATTTTACCCGTCGCCTCATGCGTTACATGCACCACTGTGGGTTTTTGATTCATAAATCACATCCTCGTTATCGCCAAACTACAATATTTCTACGCTGTACGGTCAAACAAATTGGTCTTTCGTCATATAACTCACAGTGTAGAATCGGCCAAGTACACAGGGATGCTTTAGGAGTTTTTACGGGTTGAAGTTCTGTTTATTTTTTCACTATCGAAACAGGGGTTTTTATCGGGTTTTGTTGAAAAATTATTTCTCGAACAGTGCATATCAATACTGATAACGCATTTTGGGGTTGCATAAAATCACCTCCAAAATCCTTTTTCCGCCCTGCCGCATCCACTCTGTTTTCCCCGTCGGCAATACAGAAAACGATTGTTATCAAGGCTTCTGAAATGCAATTTTGAGATGGTCGATGAGGTCGGTGGCGATCAGGCTGATTGGGCCGATGGATTCGGCGGCGAAGTCTCCCGCCCGGCCGTGCGTATAAACGCCCAAAACAGAGGCATCAAAAGGCGAAAGCCCCTGTCCGCACAGGGCGGCGATAACACCGGTCAGGACGTCCCCTGCCCCGGCGGTGGCCATGCCGGGGTTGCCGGTGGTGTTGACATAGACCCGCTCGCCGTCGGTTACAACGGTTCCGGCGCCTTTGAGAACGACGACGCATTGGGTATGCTGTGCCAGACGCACGGCCTGATCGGTGCGGTCGTGCGGCAGCGAACTCCGAAACAAACCCGCCCACAGCCGCTTCATCTCGCCGGGGTGCGGCGTAAGGACGACATTTGCTTTTTTATGCCGCAGCCAGTTGCCGGGTCCCTTCAACCCCGCCAAAACATTAAGGCCGTCGGCGTCGATGACCAGCACAAGTTCGTTGACCCCCAACAGGGTCAACAGAGCCGCTTGAACCCCCCTGCCGGTTCCGGCGCCGGGACCGAAAGCCACGACATCATTATCCGCGGCATGTTTGAGTATGTGTGCCGATGTCTCATCGATTTGTCCATTTTTATCTTCGGTCAACGCTATCGTCGTATAGCACGGATCCAGAGCGGCTACGACCGGCTGAACGCCCGCGGGCACAGCCACACGCACCAGCCCCGCCCCGCTGCGCAAGGCCGCCTTGCCCGCCAGCGCCGGAGCTCCGCTAAAACCCGTACTGCCCCCGACGACAAGAACCCTGCCGAATGTCCCCTTGTGGCTATCGGCGGGACGCGACGGCAGAGTCGGTATGTCGGTGATGCGTTTCATTTTGACTATCCTTTGTTGGGCTGAATGCGGCGATTGATGGCGGCGGCGGCACAGGCGGCGCCGAAGCCGTTATCGATATTGACAACGGTAACGCCGGAGGCACAGCTATTGAGCATTGCCAACAGCGCCGACAAGCCTTCAAACGAGGCGCCATAGCCGACACTGGTGGGCACGGCGATCACCGGGCAATCGACCAGTCCGCCGACCACGCTGGCCAGCGCCCCCTCCATCCCGGCAACCACAATCAACACATTGGCTTTCTGCAGCCGCTCGATATGCCCCAGCAGCCGATGCAGCCCTGCCACGCCGACGTCACAAACCAGCTCGACCTTCTGTCCCATCATCTGCGCGGTCACACGAGCCTCTTGGGCCACCGGCATATCCGCCGTCCCGGCCGTCACGACAACAATATCCCCGACGGGCGATTCGATCGGCTGCTGTTCGAGAACGATCATCCGGGCGGCGCGTTCATAACGAAGCCCTTTGAGTGGGGCCAAGCGTTCAACGGCGTCATAGACAGACTCATCCGCTCGCGTGGCGATGACGTTATGGCCGGTTTGAGCCAGTCTTTCAAAAATCGCCGCAACCTGCTGTTCCGTCTTGCCGGGGCAATAGATCACCTCCGGAAAGCCGCATCGCACGTGTCGATGATGATCGACCTTGGCAAAGCCCATATCCTCAAACGGCAAATGCCGCAGCCGCTGCACGGCCTCTTCGACAGAAAGCTTTCCGTCTTTTACTTCCGCAAACAATTTTTCAAGCTGCTTTTCATTCATAATTATTCATCTTGAGGGGTGGCATCGGCTCTGCGCAGCAGGCCAATGGGAGATCGTCTCCTGAACTTATTTTTCCGAACGCATTTACAATAGTCGCTTTTATGGATATTTGATTTGTCATTCTATTCGATTATTAATCACGGGATGGAAGCCCGTGCTGCGTTAACATTTATTTTCGTTGTTCTCGGCGGCCTCGGTGGTTTATGTGTTGTCTCTAATCGGAAGTTGCCTTCGGTTCCAGATTCATTGCGGCAAACTGCTCCGCTTGGTATTTGTAAAACGCCAGCGAGGCGATCATCGCCGCGTTATCGGTACACAGCCGTTTGGGGGCGATCATCAGTGCCAAACCCTCGCGCGTCGTCATCGCCTCCATCGCCTCGCGCAGGGCGCCGTTGGCGGCCACCCCCCCGCCGATGAGGACGGTCTTTGCACCAACCCGGGCGACGGCGCGGCGCGTCTTTTCGACCAGCACATCGACCACCGCCGCCTGAAACGACGCGGCAATATCGGCAATCTCCTGCCGGCTCATCGCGGCGACCTTATTTTCGCCCTTCATATCCTGCCCCTGCACATGGTACAGCACGGCGGTCTTGAGGCCGCTGAATGAAAAATCCAGCGACTCCTTATCCAGCAGCGTCCGCGGAAAGGCGACGGCCTTGGGGTTGCCCTCTTTGGCGACCTTTTCGATGCTCGGCCCGCCGGGATAGGGAAGATGCAGGATGGCAGCGACCTTGTCAAAGGCCTCCCCCGCCGCGTCGTCAATCGTCTTGCCCAGCAGCCGCAAGTCCAGACACGACTCGGCGTCGTACAGGCTGGTATGCCCACCCGAAACCACCAACGCGACCGCAGGCAGTTCAAGAACATCAGGCTGCTCGAGCATCGCCGACTGAAAATGCGCGTGGATGTGATTGACGGCGACCAACGGCTTTTGCCACGCCCACGCCAGCGCCTTGGCGGCGGTGACGCCCACCATCAGGGCAATCGTCAGGCCGGGCTGGTTGGCGACGGCCACCGCGGCGATCCGGTCGGGCATCGCTTTGGCCTGCGCCATCGCTTCCTGCACGACGGGCAGGATCTTTTCGACATGGGCGCGCGAGGCGATCTCCGGCACGACCCCGCCGAAGCGTTCGTGCAGGTTGACCTGCGAGGCCACCACAGAGGATTTGACGACGTGGCCGTCGGCCACAACCGCCGCGGCGGTCTCATCGCAACTGGTTTCAATCGCAAGAATCAGCGTTTCCTTATCCGACACAGGCTGTCACTCCACTACAATCGCTTTAAAAAACACTATGGTTACGATGTATCAACTATGCAAATGGGTCTCGAAAAGCTAAAAAATTCGCATTGGAAGCCATGCATAACCTTTTTGCAGGAGATCCGAGCCGGATTTTAACACAGGGACAGGCGTTTCTCAAGGCCAAAGCAGGATTTCAAAATAGGGGCAACCTCAAAAATTCGTGGCACGGGCATCTTGCCCGTGAAAAAAAGGTTCTTCTGGACAATGAATAGCTCGCAATAAAATAACAGACTTTGTATGTCGCATTGGTTTCCGAAAGGACGTTTTCATCAGACAGATAAATCCCGAAGGGATGATAGACAGTAGCTGGTGGTGGATCGCAGCGCAACCACCGGACGACGTCTCCGGAATTTCCAAGCCCCGACGGGGCGATACTTATATCCCCTGTCGAATACCCTCTTAATCGCTTTACATGCCACCTATCCATTATCCCGAAAGACCAAAATAACAATTATTTGAGATTTTTCAGAATTTGCCTTGACAAAGATAGGTCACAGGGATATAGTTTATATGTAAATTAATTGATAGCAAATTACGCAGGTATCAGCAATGGGATTAAAAGACGAGTTACATCTGAATAAACCGCTGGCGTCGGTTGAGCATGAGGCACTGATGAACTTGTATTACACGGCCGCACGGCTCAAAAAGCGTGCCGGGGAGTTTTTTGGGCCGTGGGGGCTGACGGATGTGCAGTTTCATCTGATGATGCTGCTGCGGCATCAGGGGGCTGGCGAGGGGCTAAGTCAAGCCAGGCTCAGCGAGCTGATGCAGGTCAACCGCCCGAATGTGACGGGGCTGGTGGATCGGCTGGAGCGACAGGGACTGGTACGGCGAACGGCAGCAGACGACCGGCGGTACAACATCATCCAGTTGACGGACAAAGGCGATCAGCTTCTGGACAAAACCGACGCGGCGTATGGGCATGAGATGCGGCAGGTGATGGGCGCACTGAGCAAAAGCGAACTGGCCGCACTGATACAGGCCTGCGGAAAGCTGCGGCAGAACCTTTAAGAGTGACGATGGACGATGGACAAATTATTGATGTTTGGCGCGATAGTTTATATATGAACCGTTGGCGGGCGGTTGGTTATTGGGAGTTAATGGCAGAGAATGTGTGCTGAGAATCAGAAACGGAGGTTTGTATGATGTCGATGCCACTGGCGAATGCAGGAACGGCCCTGATGTGGGGCGCAGTGATACACCTTTTGATCGGCAATCTTCTGATCGGCCTGCTTGAGGGTTTTCTGCTATGGCTGGCATTTCGGGTCAATTTTTTGAAGACGGCCTTGATCATGATCGCGGCCAATTATGTCAGTGCCTGGGCGGCCTATATGATTCTGCAAGAATTGTCTGCACCCCAGTACGATATAGTCAACCTGTATAATATCCAGCGGATTCTCCGGATTGGATTCGGAGCAGCCTTCGTGTTTACCGTCCTTATCGAGGTTCCTTTTGTAGGATTGCTGTTTTATAAACGGAAGTATTGGGTTTCCCGTTCAATAACAGCATGTCTTCTGATTCATGCGGTATCTTATATCCCCCTTTACGGCTGGTATCGTCTTGTGAGCGCTGAGGGTGTATTAAAGAATGCTACTGTTGTTAACCTTTCGGACTATGTGGTCAGAAATCCGGAAGCTGTTGTATATTATATCGGCGATCAATCGACGGTTTATCGCTTGGGGCTGGACAGGAGCGAAGTGGAAGTTGTTTATAAGCTGGAGCGGCAGGAGGGAAAGCCTTTCCTGTTTTTACATTACGCCCAAAACCGGGGCGAAGCGGATTTGAATCTGAGTTGGTCCGAAGGGGGATATATGCTGATTCCACAGGGATCTGAATGCTTGAAGCAAAGTGTTCTTTCTGATTCGGATATACCTTCACTGCCGGATGTGCATGGAATGCAGGCAACCGACTATCGACCTTCCGAAGAGCGGTATTGGGACATCCACGCAGGCTACTGGGAAATGGAAGGGCTTGCAATGCGAAATAGAGAAGGAGGTAAATGGGTAAATATCGCTCTGGAGACGCCATTCGTGCGGTGGCTTGCGCGGCATGTAACGGTGCTGCCGGGCGACGAAGTCATTTTTCAGTTCGGAGAGCAGATCTGCATCTTTGACCGACAGAGTCAAAGGCTCGCCTTGCTGACGCATGGTTCCAGTCCGGTTGTGATTATAGAAAATAGTAAATGAATCGCCGGGGTAACAATGAGCATTGATGTCTTCAATCTTGTTGAGGGTGCGTTCTGGATCGGGCTGGGGGCGTGGGTGCTGTTGACGCGACGGATGGTGCGGGGGCGGCGGCAGGTTGCGTTGGCGGTATTACTGATGGCATTCGGAGTGTCGGATTTTGTAGAGATGCGCACCGGGGCGTGGTGGACGCCGTGGTGGCTGTTGGTGTGGAAGATTGTCTGTGTGGGTGTGTTCATCCATTATTTCATACACCTTGAAAGGAGACGACCATGAAAACGCGAGTGAAATGGTATCGGATGCGGTGGCGGGTGGTGCTGATGCTGGCAGCGGCGGTGGTGCTGTCGTGCGGGTATGTGGGGTGGCGGTTTTATAATGCGGTGCGGGTGCGGGCGATGGGAGACGGTCCTGCCGGGCCGGCGATTGCGGTCGAGCCGTTTGAGCAACGCTGGCACGACGGGCCGGTGGTGTTCATCGGGGTCGGCGACAGTATTACACGGGGGCTGGGGGCCAACAAAGAGCATACGTATTATGAACTGCTGCTGATAAACGACGATGCAGTCTATCCGGATATGGCCGGGCGCGAGCTGATGCGGGTGTTTGAACGGCTTGGAACGCACAATTACGCGCAGGACTACTCGACCTCGCAGGATCATATCGACAATCAACTGGCACGCATCCCGACGTATGGGCACGAGGTGCGGGGCGTCGTCGTATTGACCAGCGGGGGCAACGACCTGATCCATGACTATGGCCGGTCGGCACCGCAGGACGGGGCGATGTACGGCTGCACGTACAAACAGGCGATCGTGTGGTGCGAAAACCTCAAGGGGCGGCTCGATACGCTGCTGCTGGGGCTGATGGAGAAGTTTCCGGGCGGCTGCGATATCTTTTTTGCCAATGTCTATGACCCCACCGACGGGGTGGGCGACCCGCAGACAATGGGGCTGCCGCGATGGCGCGACTGCGTCAAGGTGCTGGCGCTGGCCAACAGCAAGATCGCGGAACTGTGCGAACAATATCCGAATGTGCATCGGGTGGATATTCATACGGAGTTTTTGGGGCACGGGATTCATTGCGATGAGCCGTGGCGAAGGCATTATCACAAAGACGACCCGCATTTCTGGTTTTACTACAACCTCGAAGACCCGAACCGACGCGGCTTCGAAGCCATCCGGCGGCTGTATCTGCGGGAGATGGTCAAGGTGTTTTACAAGGGGAATAACTGAAGAAATTATACTACACAGGAAAACCCATGAATCAAACCAAATTGACACTTCTTTTGACATGCTTGCTTATTACAGGCTGTTGCAGTGATCGAAATAACCCAATACTGTCTAATCGGGATTTGGGGGTTAATTATTACTCAGGTATGAAATATTACCCCGGTCCGCTTCGTGCTTATAACAAAATTGATACTGGACAGTTAGGAGAGTACAGGGCTTTTTATATGATTACCTATAATATGGACGCGTTGCCTGAAACAGTGGAGAAGCGGTTGGATGACAAAGTTATTTGGAAACATGAATATTTCTATGAGAACGGAAGGCTTGCAAGATATCGAGCTATGGCAGGCCAAGAAATATCCGAGAAAGAAATTCGATACAATGGTTGCAAAGCGATTTATTAAATCATCTCAAACTCCAAGACGTAATGTATATAGATGAAAGGGAGCCTGATATGGAAACGAAACAGTGGCAATATCGTGCGGCCGGGGTGGTCGGCGGGCTGATGCTGGCGGCGGGACAGTTCTGGGGGCCGGCGTCTGTCTTGCAGGCGGGGGCGCTTGTACCGGTGCTGTGGCTGGCGGTCAAGGACAGGCGTATCGGCGATGCGGCGATGGCGGGGCTGTACATGGGCATCTTTTACACCCTGCCGCAAATGGTGTATCTTCGGATGCCGATTTCGGTGACGGTGATTCTGCTGGTATGGATGTGTTTGTTATTGACGGGATTGTGTGCGGGGGCGGCGGCTCTGCTGCGGCGCGGGGATGTATGGGGTGCGGCGGCGGTCGGGGCGGTGTGGTTTCTGCTGGATGTGGTCAACGTGACGGCGATTCCGATCTGGGGATTGGCGCAGTCGTTTGCGCGAAGCTGGACGGCGTACCCGGCGGCCATCGGCTTTATCGAGTGGACGGGCATTTTCGGTGTGGTGTTTGTATTGGGATCGCTGCAGGCACTGGCGGTAACGGCGATGCGGATTCCCCATCAACGGCACAATGCGTTAATTGCCCTGGGTGTGCTTGCCGGACTTGTGGTTACGGCCAATATGCAGGGGCTGCTGCGAAAGCCGTCCGGGACGATTCATATTGCGGCGGCGGGATGGGTGTTTGATGACCGCATCGCAGAGATCGACCCGCACACCTCAAAAGGGTTTGACGCGCTGTTCGCCGAACCGGCACACGAAGCGGCGGCGGGCGCAAAAATCTTCACGACCGGCGAGATGGGCTTTTACATCGCCGATCACGAGCGTGCCGAGTGGATGGAGCGGTTTGCAGGCGTCGCGCAGGCGACGGGAATGTGGCTGGTGGTCGGATACTGGAACGTCAGCGCCGATGAGAACCGACTGTTCTTTATGTCCCCGGACGGGGCGATTATGCACGAATACACCAAGACCTATCTGACACCGTATGAGCCGGGCAAACAGGGCACGGGCGATCTGCGAACAGTCGAGGCCAACGGCGTCACGGCAGGAGCGATGATCTGCCAGGACGATAACTTTGCGCCGCTGACGCGCTATTACGGCCAGCTCAAGGCGGACGTGGTGCTCTGCCCGACGGCGGACTGGCAGACGGTACGCATCGCGCACTTACAGGCAGTGCGGGCGCGGGCGATTGAGGGACGCTTCGGCATCGTACGCGGGGCGGCCAACGGCATCTCGGCGATTATCTCGCCGCGCGGGCGGATGCTGGCAATGCACGACCATTACCGGGACGGGCCGGGATGGATCATTGCGGAAATGCCGGTCATCGAGGGCGTTACGGCATTCAGCCGATGGGGATTTTGGCCGGGGGTCGGAGCCGCATTGACCCTTCTGGCAATCGCCCTGTACCGGCGTTAGGGGGTTAACAACGCCGCAAGTGCCTCTCGGAGGGTGGAGTGGTTGAATGAAAAGCCGGAATGCAACAGTTTTTCGGGCAACGCGCGGGTGCTGCTCAAGAGGGTTTCGTCGGCGAATTTCCCCGGCAGCAGACGCAGCACGGCGGCCGGGGCGGGCAGAATTGCCGGGCGATGCAGCGTCTCGGCCAGCGTTTTGGTGAAAGTGCGATTCGTGACCGGTTCGGGCGCCACGGCATTGACGGGGCCGCAGAGGGTCTCGGCAGTCAGCGCAAACGCGATGACCCGCACCACGTCCGCCAATGCAATCCAACTGACCCACTGCCGCCCGCTGCCGAGGACGCCGCCGAGTCCCATCTTGAACGCGGGCAGCATCTTGGCCAGCGCCCCGCCGCGTCTGTCCAATACCATCCCCAGCCGCAGGTTGACCACGCGAACGCCCGCCGGCTGTGTCGCCGCTTCCCACTCCCGACAGACCCGGCTCAAAAAGCCGCTGCCCGCGGGCGATTGCTCCGTCAGTACCGTCTCGCCGCCATCGCCATAATAGCCCACCGCCGAAGCACACACCAACACGCTCGGCTTGCGGCTCATCGCCGCCAGATGCTCGGCCAGCAGTGTTGTGCCGTTGACGCGGCTGGCATAAATCCGCTCTTTTTTGCGTGTCGTCCACAGGCCGAAGATATTTTCCCCCGCCAGATGCACCACAGCGTCCAGATCGTCCGGCAGGCCGCCGATCCGCCCTTCGTCAGGCTCCCCACACGACCGTATTCTCCCCCGCCCGACGCGACAACCGCACGACGGTATGGCCGAGCGACTCAAGATGCGCAGCGACCGCCGACCCGATAAAGCCCGTCGCCCCGCTGACCAGAATTTTCATCGGACGTGTCATTACACATTTAACATTTTACATTTAACATTTCACATCTCCCCGTCGCCGACCAGCGGGCGGGTCTCCGTCACCTTAAAATACACCAGCACGGCCTGGGCCTCATCGCCGCCGTGATGGCTGCGGCGGAGCAGATTGACCTTCTGCGGGTCGTCTTCCTGGCCGCATTTTTCAAGCCCAAGCCGCACCCCTTTATAGCCGGGGCCCTTTTCGATAAACAGATACGCCGCCTTGGGGTTTTCCTGCACATTGGCCAGACTCCGCCGCGGCCGCATAATAAACCCCACCGTCGTCTCATCCATCACATGCGGCGTCGCATAAATCGCCGCATCCACATCCCCGCCGGCCCCGCTCGTCGCCAGCACGCCCGTCCCATCCGTCTTCGAAAAATAGTCATTCAGATTCATCGTTGTACTCCCTGTTGCAAAGGTTTCGTTTTCTCAAGCATAGCCCGTTTCGCTTCGGCCTGCAATCTTTTACCTGTACGCCGACAACATTATTCTGTTCCACAAACACCCGTTTTCGTTCTGCAGGACAGGCTTGAGCTTATCACCGTTCGTAGTCCAAGCTTCAGCTTGTTAATAGACCTCGAAACCACCGATTCCGCCGATGAACGCGGATTTTGTCGGGAGGCAGAAGATAGAAGATAATTTTGAATTTTTAATTTTAAATTGGGTCGAATTTTACTTGTTTTTTACCACCGAGGACACTGAGGGTAGAGAAGTTTTGAGTTCTTAGTTCTTAGTTTTGAGTTAACGCAGCACGGGCAAGATGCCCGTGCCACGAATTTTTAGAGGTTGCCACAAAAGGAAAATTCGATCTCTAAGTTCTGTACCCTGCTCTTTACGAAATAATCAGTGTTTATCTGTGTTAATCTGTGGCTAACTGAAAAAAACAAACCCAAAACAAACCCAATCTCGGCCGCGTAGTACTGGATACGTTTGATTTTGAACCCATGATTGCTATTCAATACGAAAGAGGACGACAATGGCTTTTACACTGGACATCGGACAAAAGGCACCGGATTTCAAACTCCCGGCCACCGACGGCAAGACCTATTCACTTGCGAATTTTGCCGACGCGGATGTATTGGTGATCTTTTTTACCTGCAATCACTGCCCCTATGTCATCGGGTCGGACGAGGTCACCCGGCAGACGGCCGACAAGTACGCCCCAAAGGGGGTGCGGTTTGTCGGAATCAATGCCAACAGCCCCACTACCTACGCCGAGGATTCGTTTGACAATATGGTCAAGCGGATGAATGAATACAAGTTCCCGTGGGTCTATCTGTACGACCGCTCGCAGGATGTGGCGCGGGCGTATGGCGCACTGCGGACGCCGCATTTTTATGTCTTCGACAAAGACCGCACACTGGTCTATACCGGTAGAGGCGTGGACAACCCGCGCGACACCGGCAAGATGACCGTCAACGATCTGGAGCGGGCGCTGGACGAGCATCTGGCCGGCAAGCCCGTCTCCGTGCCGATGACCAACCCCATCGGCTGCAACGTCAAATGGGACGGCCAGGACGCCCACTGGATGCCCGCCGACGCCTGCGATCTGGTGTAGGGCCTACCCTGCGATGCGTTGGCCGGCGGCATAGGCGCGGCGTTTGTCCTTTTCGCTCAGGGTATCATCAGCGTTGATGGAGACCATGCCGAAATAGAGTGTTCGGATGGAACCGACGCCCAGGCAATTGGCGCTGGCTTTTAACAGGCTGAACACACCGCGAAATGCGATGCGTCCGATAAAGGCCGGGCAGGCGCTGGACGTGATCAGCAGTGCCTGCTTTTTCCCTTTGGGGAGGCGCATTTTCGGGATGCCCGTTCCCCACGGCCAAAAGCCGTAACAGACCAGCCGTTCAATGAAGCGTTTCATCAGAGCCGTCACAGAATAGTAATTCATAGGGCTGGCTAAGATATAAGCATCCGCTTGATCGAGCGTGTCCAGAATCGCCTCCATATCATCGTCCAGCACACAGCGTCCACGGTCTGGCCCGGGTGTTTGCGTGCAGGCACGACAATTGGTGCAAAACTCGATGTGTTTGTCCAGCAGATGAATTATTTCCGTCTCGGCGCCGCCGTCGCGTGCGCCGCGCAGGGCCTCCTCGACAGCCGTGTCAATGGTGCGCCCTTTCCGATATGTACCGACAACCGCGACGACCTTCATTGCCTATCTCCTCCCGACCAAAACGATGAACGGCCGGTTTTTTCGAAAGTATCCATTGGTTCCTTGCGTTCGACAAGGCTTTAGAATAGCGATACCCGCAGTGGATTGCAATGTTAAAAAACCGTGTTCCGACTTGCTTTTCTAAAGATTATCCCGTATCTTGATTGTTTATGCGAATACCTTTGACCAAATACGGGTTGCCCCAAGTGGCGATATTTCCGGCGATACTCGTCGCGGTGATGATTCTCTATTATCTTTTTGCCCGGCGGTTTTTGGCGCTGGCGTGCGGATGTGCGACGGGGGTTTTTCTGACGGTGTGGCTGCCGCAATTGATCCTGCTGGCGGTTCTGGTGTGGGTGTTTTCGTTCTTCCGCGACCCGCACAGGGTCGTGCCGAGCGATCCTTCCCTTTTGCTGTCGCCGGCGGATGGGACGGTGATGGCCGTAGAGACGCTGGAGTCCTGTCCGGGCTTTGAGGGGCAGGTGCTGCGGATTGAAATCTTTTTAAGCATCTTCAATGTCCACATCAATCGCGTCCCCTGTGCAGTGCGAATCGGGGAAATTACGTACAAGCCGGGCAAGTTTCTGGACGCACGAAAGCCGGAATGCAGCAAGGTCAACGAGGCCAACGAGGTCGAGATGTTCAGGCTCCATGAGCCGAAGGATCGGCTGCTGGTGCGGCAGATTTCCGGAGCCATCGCCCGGCGGATTGTGTGCGAGGCCAAGCCGCAACAGGAATACGCCGCCGGGGCGCAGTTCGGGATGATCAAATTCGGTTCGTGTACGGAAGTGTATGTTCCGGCCGATGCATCGCTCAAATGCACTGTAAACATCGGAGACAACGTCAAGGCGGGACTGACCGTCCTGGCACGATATGACCATGCGGCCGACTGACGACAACAAGGTGATTCCGCAGCATCGATTTACGCGGCGGATGCAGCGGGGACGGCTCAAGACCATCGCCATTCTGCCGTCGCTGATTACGCTGATCAACGGCGTGGCGGGGTTCTCGTCCATTGGGCTGGCGGCCCGCGGGTCGTATGCGATGGCAGGGTATGCCATATTTATCGCGATGATCGCCGATATGCTCGACGGGCGGGTGGCGCGGATGAGCCATTCGACCTCCAGCTTCGGCGGGCAGCTCGACAGCCTATCCGATATGCTCAGCTTCGGGGCAGCGCCGGCGTTTTTGTCGCTGAATCTGATGATGCACTATCACGGCTCGCTGATCGGCGATGCAAAGCTGCTCTTCGGCGATTTATTCGAACGGTTTATCTGGCTGACCTGTGTGGTCTATTTGTGCTGCTGTGCGATTCGGCTGGCGCGGTTTAACGTCGAGAACACCGAGGATGAAACCGCCCACATGAGCTTTATCGGCCTGCCCAGCCCGGCGGCGGCGGGCATTCTGGCCAGTCTGGTCGTGCTGTTTAAGCATGTCCTTCACGATGCGGCGGCCGATACCACGCTGTTTACGGTGGTGCGATGGACAATCCTGTATATCCTGCCGTTTGTGACGCTGGGGGCCGGGGTGCTGATGGTCAGCCGGGTTCGGTATCCGCATGTCGTCAATCAGTATCTGCGCGGGCGAAAGCCGATTACGTACCTGGCTTGGACAGGCGTGACCGTGGGCATCATCTATCTGTTTGGCCTGCAACCGGCCTTGGTGATCTCCTTCGGGGCGTTCGCGATCAGCGGCCTCGTCCGATGGGGGTGGCTCTATATGACACGGAAACGACTGTTGGGCCCCAAGCCGCCGAAAAGCGACCATCCGGCGGAACAGTCATAGTCCTTTCAATGAAACCGCCGCCCGCACAAACCGATCTTGGGCTTTATGTGCATATCCCGTTTTGCCTACGCAAATGTGCCTATTGCGCCTTCTACTCCGAGCCGCTGGGCAGACACGACCCACGGCCCGTGATTGATGCCCTCCTTGCCGAACTGGCGTTATACGCCCCCGCCGAGACCATCGCGACGCTCTATCTGGGCGGCGGCTCGCCGACATGTCTGCCTGCCGAGATGCTCTGCGGGCTGATCGATGCGCTCACTACGCACACCGGACAGCCGACGGAAGTCACCGTCGAGTGCAACCCGGCGCAAGCGGATGCGGCGTTGTTCGGTGCGCTGCGACAGCGCGGCGTCAACCGTCTGTCTATCGGGGCACAGTCCTTCGATCCGGATGAGTTGAACACCCTCGGACGGCCGCACTCGGTCGAGGCGATTCGGCTGGCCGTCGCGGCGGCACGGGCGGCGGGGTTTGACAACATCGGACTGGATTTGATCTTCGGGATCCCGGGGTCAACGGTCAAAACGTTTGCGCAGTCGCTGGAAGAGGCCGTCGCTCTCGAACCGACGCATTTGTCGGCGTACAGCCTGACATGGGAAAAGGACACGCCGATGACCCAGGCGATGGACGCCGGGCGGATTGCTGCTGCGGACGAAGCGGTCGAACGCGAAATGTATCGTCTGCTGTGCGAGACGTTGGCGGCACACGGCTACCGGCATTACGAGATTTCCAATTTTGCACGCACCGGTTACGAATGCCGGCACAACCTTCGGTACTGGCACAATCAGCCGGTCATCGGCTTAGGTCCTGCGGCATCCGGCTGGTATCGCGGGCAGCGCACAACCAACATCGCAGCGATTGAGCCGTATGTGGCAGCCATTCGGGCGGGCCGGTTTGCGTATAGCGAGGCAGACCGCCCTGCCGCTTTCCAGATCGCCTCGGAAACGGCGATTCTTGGCCTGCGATTGACTGAGGGCGTCGAGCTGGCCGGGTTTGTTCAGATGACAGGCTATGACGCCGGGCAGTTATTTGCCGAGGCGATCTCCGCCCATGAGCAATCCGGGCTGCTAAAATTGACGCCGACTCATCTGCGTCTGACCGAAAAGGGGCGTTCCTTCGCCGACACCGTCGCATGCGACTTCATCACTTCGCCGGATGAGCCTAAATAATCATTGCATTTTCCCCCACATTATTTAACATACGCCTATGGAACTGATCGATACGCACGCACATTTGACGTTTGAGGAACTCGAAAACCGCATTGACGAGGTGCTGGCACAAAGCCGCGCCGCCGGCGTCATCTCATGGATTACCATCGGCACTGACCGCGGGCATATAGACAAGGTGCTTAGACTCCTGTCGCATGTGGCGGAACTGTGGGCGGGGCTGGGTTATCACCCGCACTATGCCAACGCCATTACCGAAGCGGACATTGTGTATTTGAGAGAGTCGCTGCGTGCCGACCGCGTCGTGGCCGTCGGGGAGACGGGGCTGGATTATCATTATGACAACGCCGTGCCGGACAACCAGAAGCGGCTGTTCCGCACATTGCTGGATATTGCCGTCGCAATGCAAAAGCCCGTCATTGTCCATACCCGCGACGCCTTTGACGACACGATGGGGATTTTGGATGAGTACGACGGCAAGCTGACGAATGTGGTCATCCACTGCTATGGCGGCACGGCCGAACAGACTCGCCTTGTACTGGACAGGGGGTATTACGTCTCCTTTACCGGGACGGTCACGTTCAAACGCTCCGGGGCGCTGCGCGAAGTCGTCAAAACGATCCCCCCCGAACGCATCATGCTGGAAACCGACTGCCCGTATATCTCTCCGGAACCCGTCCGCCGCATCCAGCCCAACGAACCGGCACTGATGGTCCATACAGCACGCTGTCTGGCCGAGGTGCATGGGATGTCGCTGGAACAGCTTGCGGAGATCACTACGGCCACGGCTCGCGCTTTCTTTGGGCTACGCTGACAAAAGGGGCGAAAGGTGCGACTTTATCGGTGAGTCTCTGCCGCTTTCGGCTGCGCCGAAAAACGATAGCTTTCATTCGAACGTAATCCCACCCTTTTTTCCCAAACAAAAAAAGGCCGCTGCCCCTTTCGGAACAGCGGCCTTGAAACAACTTCATTTACTGCTGCTGCTGCTGCAACGGTGTTCGCTCTGATTCTTCCGTCATATTCGGCGGAGTGCCCATATCGCGATACTGAACCGTCCAGTAGAGCATAATTCCCGGCGCGCCGACATACCGCCAGTGCTCATGCGGACGCTCGACTCTCGACCGCCCATCCGGGAAGGTCCCGGTGGAATTGGCGAGATTCTGCCACGAACTTTCATAAACCAGCGAGCCGCCTTCCAGTGCCGAATAGGCGCGGAACTTGTACTCGACATTCTCGTGCTCCGCCCCGCCATCATCGGTCGCCGGTTCGGCCACCATAATGTGGAACCACTGGTTGTTGACCTGTCCCTGGAACGGATAATCGGCCTGGAACTGGGCAGGATCCGGATCCGGCGGAGTGATATCCGGCTCGGTCATAAGAATCGTTGCCCTTGCTTCATCGGTCTGGGATATTTGGAAACCATCCACATAGTTGTAAAACCGCATCCGAAGAGAATACACATACGTCGAATCGACTTCCAGACCGCTTTCCTCATAAATTGGGCTGACCTGCCAGCCGCTGCCGCTGCCCTCAGCGCCTGCACTCGGGAAAACATGCAGGAACCGATATTCAACCCGAACGCCGGCCGGCAAGGCCGGTCCGTTGTAGGGAACCGCTTCCATCCGCACCGTATAGGGGCCACTGACATACGGCGTGTCCTCGACGAATTCCGCAGGATTCGGCGTCGGGAAGGTGTTTTGACCCGCTTTCTGAACTATGGCATCGGACCAGTCGGTCTCATTGCCGCTTCCGTCGCGTGCCTTCACTCGGAATGTAATTTCGCCGCCAGGGGTCAGTCCGTCCAGAGAGAGTTGCGGAGAGAATCTCCAGACTCCCAGACCGGGTCCCACGTTCAGGTCGGGTCTATCCACTGCCTCAAAATAGTACATAATGTACTCATCCGGCCACCACGCATCGTGTGTTGCGACAGCTTCCATTTCCATTTCTGTAAAGGTATCCGGCAGTGCGATGGGTTCCACGGCCCAGACCGACGGATTTGGCAGCGGCGACTCGGTATCTTCTTCGAGCCAGCATGGGGTAAAGGTTAACAGGTCATAGATGTCCACAAAGCCGTCGAAGTTCAAATCGGTCCCAGTGCACCATAAATCTCCATCATAGCATTCCGATTCCATCCACCGGGACGCAATCTCTGCAAAGTCGGCCAAATCTACCCGACCGCTCAGAAAAACATCGGCTCTGCTGCAGTCGGTTTTGAAAGCTATCCTGTAATGATACCCTTGGTCCACGACGCCGCGGTCCGGATTGCCGAAGATGTTGGTCGTAAAGTCCGTCAGGCCCAAAGCGGATGCGGGCGTGCTGCCGGCGTCAATCGATGGGCTGCCGGTGTTCAGGTAGTACTGATAATGAACATCGTCTTCTTCGACCCCGTCCGGTGCCACAAACCGCGGTTCGTGCAGCGCTGTGTTGCTGCCGAGCATCCCGTCGCCAGTATTGACGATGCAGTCTTGGTCGCGGAAAATCCCGCCGCCGCCGAGGGCCTGCACATTCGAGTAGGCGATGTTCAGCGTCGAAGGACGCGGGGCAACTAGAGATCCTGTGCTGACTGTAATCTGCGCACCTTGGGTGGCATTGTTGGACCAGAAGATGCTGTCCAATACATCCACAATGCTGTTGTAAGCGACGTACAAACCGCCGCCGGAGCCGGCAGTGTACAACTCATCCGTACCGTAACCGGTTGCCTGGTTATCCGCAAACGTACAGTTGCTAAAGACCATGCGGCTGTCCCAGTTGACCGAGGCCCCGCCGCCGTCGTGACCGGCCGTGTTGCCGGCAAACAGCGTGTTGAAAACACTCGGCGGCGTCTGGACGGTACCGGCCGTATAAAGCCCGCCGCCCGATATAGCGGCACGGTTGGTGATAAACACAGAATGACGCAGATCGAGATTTGTTCGATCCACAAACAGGCCGCCACCATGACCGATATTCGAAGGGTCGACCTCCGGCAGCACTATATCATCATCTTCATCATCTTCATCATCTTCATCATCTTCGCCATCTTCGCCATCGCCTTCGTCCGGCGGCACGACATCGGCATCCGGCTGTTTGGCCAGGTTGTCCTGCACGACCGTATCCGTAATTAAGGCATCGCCACGTTCAAGATAAAGTCCCGCCCCCAGAAACGCCTCATTATTCAGGATGCTGCTGTTGGCAATCTCGACCGTCGAATCGCGACCGAAAATCGCGCCGCCGACGGCAGCGAGGTTGTCCTCGAACTCGGTGTTGATGAAGAGTACCTCGCTGTCATGCTCGTAGGCCAACGCACCGCCAAAGCTGACTTCATAGGTCAGCGGAATCTCGACGGTACTCCTGTCGGCCAAGTTGCCGGCAAACCGCGAATTCTCAAAAACCAATTTGGAGTCATGCGCCGCATACACCGCACCGCCCGCATTCGGCACATTCAGTTGACGGTCGGGTAAAGGAGTGCTTGTGCCGCCGGCGCCGGTCAGGCCGCCCAAGGTCTGGTTATTTTCAAAGATACAGTCGACAAACCTTGCCTCGGACAGATAACTGACATACACTGCACCGCCTAAACCGGTGTACTTCCAGTAGTCCTCATAACCATCAATGTCCGGTGTGGTTGTCGCTAACGCTGAGGTTAAGAATTCCTGCCAACTGTTCCACTTGTCCAACCCAAACCACTTGGACCACAGTTCCCAGTCATAACGGCCGAAATACGCGCTGTAGAGCGTGTATATATCGCCGTATTCCCAACCATCCCACCACGACCACAATTCCGGGTCGTTCTCAATGGACGGCGGGAACAGGAAACCGCCGCCGCGACCACCGTTGGCGTCTTGCGTGCCATTGCCGCCGTTACCGCCATTGCCGCCGATGGCCTGATTGCCGGTAAAGGTACAATGCTCAAACACCGGCCTGCTGTTGAAGCCGACATAAACCGCGCCGCCGTAGGCGCGTCCCGGCCAACCGCCGTCGCCGCCTTCGGGGTGTTCATCACAACCACCGGCGCCGTCCTGACCATCGCCGCCCTGTACCAAATTCTCTTCAAATCTGCAACTGATAAACCGCGGCGCCCCTTCAATGATCGTAACTGCACCGCCAAAGACGCTGGCGCCATTAGCGCCGTCAACAACCAAGTTGGCGCAGTCGTGAGTAGCACTCTCGGTAGTCCCTACCCAACGGCAGTCGCGAATCACTACATTACGTATGATGGGCGATCCACGGTAAATGTCCACCCGACTTTGCTGTATAGTGACACCCTCAATCACCGTTTCTTCAGTCGTATCAGTCAAATCAAATAGGTAACGTGAGAAAACCGTGGCGCTAACCATCTGCTCATCATCCGGATTCAAACCGGATATCCGCACCGATTTTCCGTGCAGAGAAAGAGAGGCTATCGGGTCATCGCTGAAAGGCTCCTCTTCTCCCGAACCGACAGGCGGGCTATAGGATCCCGGATAGACCAGGATGTTGTCGCCGTCTTTTGCCGCGTCGATGGCATCCTGAATACTGGGTAAGCCCGTGCTGCCGCCGACAAAGTAGGTCTTGCGCTGACGTACCAAGACGGTGATCGCCTTGTCACCGGTCATCAGAACCTTGTTCGTCGTCGCCGCGGACGTGTCGTTGACCGTCCCGCCCGACCAGCCGACAACGATATAATCCGTTGGCAGTGAGACGGCCATCTCAACGACCTGGCCGAAGAAGTATTTGCCTTCATACGGCGGCAGCGGCGTCACCGTTACCGTTCCGCGCAACTGTCCCTGCTCATCCCGTGCCTCGGCCGTCAGGGTCAGATTCGTACTCTGTTCGTCGGGATTGTAGTGATAGCCCAGATCGACCAGTCCGGTGTCATAGATGATCTGGGTCATCGACGGGTGGGTCGTATAGCTGCTCAGCCCGACCGCTGCGGCGGTCGTATTGCCGGCATTGACGGCCGGACTTGACGGATTGAGATAATACTTGCCAAGAGGACCGTTCACATACGTGGGATCGCTGAACAGTACATCGCCGTCATCCCATGTGAAGGATCCGCCCGGCTTTTGACCAAAGTTCGTCGGCGTATTGTTGTACACGATTGAGTTTTCAACGTGCGCGCCGGAGGACTGATCCACATAGATGCCGCCGCCGAATTGACCGGCGGTGTTGTCGGCGATTGTGCAGTTGTCAAATCGCGGCTGGGTATCGTTCATAACCATGACGCCGCCGCCGCGCCCTTCGGACGTGTTGCCTGCAATCAGACAGTTCTGCAGGCTATACGTGATGATGTCCGCCAGGCCGCCGTTGATGCACAGGCCGCCGCCGGCCGAATTCACGCCGTTGGCCGTATTGTTGAGGATTCGCGTATCGATCATCTCCGTTTTGGTATTGATCAAGTTTATCCCACCGCCGAAACCTTCACTTAACTTGCTGTGATAGTTTTCATAATCGCCGAGAAGAATAATACTGTACACAATGCCGCTGGTCGGGTCCTCGATCGTCTGGTACGTCGGAGCCAGACCGGTCGCCTCATTGTCGATAAACAGCCCGCCGGCCATCGTCAATTCGCTTTCGACCGCCATCAGACCGCCGCCGCTGTATGCGGCATTACCGAAGAACTGGCTGAACTGTAAGTCCAGAATGATATTCTTGACATAGATCGCCCCGCCCAACTCGTCGGACGTGTTTGTCACAAATTCACTATTGTGCAGATTGACCAACAGCATCTCGGTATTCGGACCGGGTATATCGCGATAAGCAAAAATCGCTCCGCCCTGCAAAATCGCATTGTTGCCGGTAAATGAACAGTTCTGAACCGTCAGATCGCTCTGGGTCTGGATCGCGCCGCCAGCCCCTTCGCTCAGGTTGCCGATAAACTGAGAATTGACAATCATCGGCGCTGTCGTCACATCCGCATCAATGGTAATGGCGCCTGCAGGAGGATCACGCAGTTCCACCATGCCAAACATCGATTCAAGGTTGTAAATGCCTTCTTTGCCCAGCGCCGGATCATACGTGGCGTTATTTTCAAAGAGGCAGTTGTCCACGGTCAGAACCGTCAGGTCGCCGGCGCTGATATAAAGGGCGCCGCCTAGATTCTCGGTAAAGTCACAATTCTCAATCAACAAAACCACATTCGGATCGGCGAAAATTGCGCCGCCGCGAGTGAAGTCGTAAATCTCCTGTTCAATGTCGCTGTTACTCTGCTCGATATCCTCAAGCGTTGACAGATACGCCCGGTTATTCTTAAACACGGACTTCTGAACGTTCTGAATGAGCGAACCGGTCCCTTCGCCAAAGTAGATTGCACCGCCGGCAACGGAACCATAAGACAGCAGAGAACCCGGCGTTCCGTCCGGAATATCCTCCCCATCACCAATTCCGCCCATACCGGAAAAACCAAGCCGTACATAATTTCCTTCAAATAGATTATCGCTCATCAGCGCCGTGCTGCCGCCTTCGATATAGATTGCCCCGCCGCGACCATCGCCATAGCCGCTACCGCCGTTACCACCAGTACCGCCATCGCCGCCCCAGCCGCCGGTCGCGTAGTTATTGCAGAACGTGCAATATTCAATGGTCGGACTGCTCGCATCAACCACTGCGATTGCGCCGCCAAAACCATTCCCCATGCCAACACCGCCATCGCCGCCAATACCGCCGGTAACCGCATTGTTTTCAAAGACGACTTTGCGGATGACCGGCGAACTGCCGTTGGCAATCAGGATCGCACCGCCATAGCCGTGGCCAACTCCGGAGATTCCGACTGCCCCGGCCCAGAAGCCGTTGCGAATCGTAATACCCTCGATCACCGTTTTTGAATCTTCGCCGCTATTGAAAGTAAAGGCGCGTTTGCGAGCCAACGGTGTACCTTGTACGTCAATGACCGTATTGGCGATGACATACGAATCGTTTGGATCGGAGGATCGCAGCGTCAACTGTTTGCCGCCAAAGTTGAGACCTTCAGGATGGGTGATGGTATAGGGTTGTCCGAAGCGCGGAGCCAGTACAATCGTATCCTTCGACCGTGCCGCCTGAACCGCTTCCTCAATCGTAGCATACGCTTCCGGCACGAGCAGGGATTTCGGTATCGCCAGTTCAAACTCAACCTGGACATTCCGCGACGCGGCCATCAAAACCGCATTGGTCAGTTCAAACGAAGTATCGTCCTCAGTCCCGATCCAGCGACGGACGCGATAATTGGCCTCCGGAACCGCCGTCAGCAGCACCTGTGTGCCCTGCTTGAGCGTCACGGATTCCGGCGTCTGGCCGACGGTAAACTCACCGCCCTGCCAGGACACGTTGAGACTGCCGAAGGGGTAATGATTCCCCACAAACACCGACGCCGTCAAGGTGTACTCTTCCACCGGCAAGGCCGCATTGTAGTGGTACCCCATATCCACCGTGTCGGTATCCGGCTCGTGGTCGGTGCGCGTGCTAGCCGCAAAGCCCAACAGATCTTCCAGTATCGACGCATTGCCGATACCGGTGTTGACGGACGGACTGGTCTCATACTGCCCGGCCGCCTCTTGCGCCAAATAGAAAGTGCGCGTCGTCGGATCGTCCGGGTCAACCGTTCGGGTCTGTATAAATTGCGGATCGGCGTCAATCACCCCGCCGGAATTGAATGCCCACGGATAGCCGTAGGGTTCGCCCAAAAAGACATCCGCAAGATGCCCTTCGATGTTGGTGTAATACAGTTCCAACGTGCTGGGCACATTGAAGACCTTGAGCGGATCGCCCACCGCCACCTGCGGACCAAAGACCGCCAGGTTGTTCCACAAGATACTGTTTTTAAGCAGCACATAACTGGAGTCCCACCAATTCCAATCGTCGCCGTCGCCGCTGAAATGATCGTAACCAAGACTGATCGCACCGCCGTCACCGTACATATTCGTCGCCAGGTTGTCGGCCAGCGTACAGAACTGCAACATCAGTTCGGCGCCGTTCATTGCTTTGATCGCACCGCCGGTCATCCCGGCTTCGTTTTCCACGAACAGACAATTGATAAACTCCTGCCGGACGTCCCAGTCGCCCAGACTATCTGCGACATAAAATGAAGGACCGAGCAGATAAACCGACCCGCCGCCGTATTGCGCCAGGTTGGCAACAAATGTGTTGTTGGTCAGCACGGCGCCGGAATGGTCCGCATAAATCGCACCGCCCAACGCCGCCATATTCGTGCTGCCTGTCCCGACCGGAACGGCCTGGTTGCCCACGAAGTCAGAATTGGTGATGCGCACATCTGAATCCCACCAGCTCATCGCACCGCCGTACTCGGCCGTGTTTTCAGAAAACTGACACTCCTCAACTCTCAAAATACTCAACCATGCCGCAATACCACCGCCGTATTCGGCCTGGTTGCCGGAAAAGGCGCTGCGAAGAATCGTATGCACAGTGTTAGGGTCCACAGCAAGGCCCAGATACTCAATGTCGATCGCACCACCGGTACACGTCTGAGTGTTTGAAGCGCTCGGAAGCCCTGACCGATTGTCCGTAAATGTGCAATCCGTGACAGACAGAGGACCGCTTGAGCCAATGATCTCTTCGGAGCCATCAACGCCAACGATCACATTGGAGCCAGCTTCAATGGTCACAAAAGAGATCGCACCGCCGACACCGGTGCCGGTTACACTGTTTTCGGTAAATGAAGACCGGACGAGATTGCATGTATTCGCACTGTAAACATAAAACGCACCGCCCGACCCGCCGGCCCTGTTGTTCACAAAGGTGCAGTCTTCAACCGTAAGCGTTGAACCCAAATAAAACGCACAAATCGCACCGCCATGGTCGGCTTCAGCATAGTTGTCCAGAAAGTCAGTATTTTTTATCGACAGATCGGCCTGCCCATTCAGGACAATCGCACCGCCATAGGAGCGATTGAATCTGCTCGCACCGGGATTGCTTCCCTGACCTCCATCCGGCTGTCTGGTTCCGTCTGTATTACCGCCGCCCTGACCGTCAGCGCCGCCGGCGCCGGACGAATTGCCATCCCCGGCATCGCCGCCGTCACCGCCGTCACCGCCGTTACCGCCCTGGCCATTGCCGCCCGCCCCGGCATTGCCGCCGGCGCCGCCGGCGCCGCCGTTATAGGGGAAACTGTCAACCAGATAGGAGGCCAGGCTGTTTTGGATGGAAGAGCCGGAAATCTCAATCACACAGCCCTGACTTATAAAGAAAGTGCCGCCCAACGCACCATACCATCGTTCTGCTTTCTCATATCCATTAATTCCGCCCTCGCCGCCGTCGCCGCCGTCGCCGCCGTCGCCGGCGCGACCCACCAATCCGTCCTCCTGCCCCTCAGCACCGTCGCCGCCGGGACCGCCATTGCCGCCGTTGCCGCCGGCGCCGGCACTGCCGGCGGAATTACCCAGACCGGGCATGGTCACACAGTTGACAAAGCTCAAATCAATTAAGGTGGCCTGACAGTTATCTTCAAAGAAAATGGCACCGCCGCCGGCAGCGCCGCCCCAGCCGCCGTCGGCCCCGTCGCCGCCGCGACCGCCGTCACCGCCGCGACCGCCCTGGCCGCCAAACCCGCCCGGAATTTCGGGAATGTTTTCTTCTTCTTCTTCACCTTCGACTGCATCGACTGCATCGGCGCCATCGCCGCCGTCACCGCCATGACCGCCGTCACCGCCGCGACCGCCGGCGCCGCCGGCGCCGGCGTTGCCGCCGATCGCCTGGCAGTTCTGGAAGGATACTTTCTTAATCAGCGGAAAGCTGTTTTCACCAAAGTACATCGCACCGCCCAGCCCCATGCCGCCATCACCGCCGCGCTCGCCGTCCTCACCGGGAGTCCCATCGCCGCCGCGATCGCCTTCACGACCGGATCTTAAATCCGCCGCCGCATAAACAGTCTCGCTGACAATAACCCCTTCATGCACAAAATGCACTGTCAGTTCTTCCGAATCCAAGCCCTCAAGCGTGTACTGAATCGGGTTGTCGAGTTCTTCGTCAACGGGCGCCCAGAGTACCCCCGAACGCTGCTCAATCATCACAGAACGTTCAACCACCGCCGCCCCTTGGTAGAGGCTGGCCGTCAGAACAATAACTTCTTCCGGCGTCCAGGTGAGAGCTGCGCCGCGTGATTGCAGAAAAACAAGCCCGTAATAGGATTCCACAGAAAGCAGCACTTCACGGTCCGCCGCCTCATCGGCAATTCGCACCGGGTCCTGCCACGTCTGTCCGCCGTCATCACTGAGCCGCATATAGCGATGTCCTTCGAGAAACGTTTCGACCCAGTCCTCTTGGCCATCGACACTATACTGCACGGCCTCTTCATCAATTTCCTGAGGATCCGCCCAGCCCACCTGATCGGCGAAAAAACCCCCCGTCCATTTTTGCGCCGTCGTAAACCACAGCGGCTCATCGCCCTCCGGCGGCACCGGGTACCATATATCGAGTAATAGGCCTCCGATATCACCCACTTGATCCGGCCTTTCCGGTGCAACAAATGACCGAGTGAACAGATACTCGGTAAACGGTGGCTCTGTCGTCAGATTGACCAACGTAATGGTGTCTATCACCGCACCGGCCGGACCGTCCTTTAATGTAATCTCCATGCTGCCGTCAAAGTCCTCGTAACCAAACATCACTTCGTATCCGAGCGGATTATTGTCCGGATCGTAAAGCTCAATAGTGCCGGCATCCAGCGTGCTTTCCACATTTTCAATCACGGAGCGCGCTTGAATGATAATTAAGTCATTGATGCCTCGAATCGCCGTGATGCCGTTTTCCGGGTGGATGTAATAAATCGGGGTATGGTATTCGCCTTCAATGCCGTCACCCCCGTCGCCCCCGTCAGCGCCGCGCTGGCCGCCTTGGCCGGCATTGCCGTTGCGGCCGTCCTGACCTTGTGCGAAACTGTCACGGATAATCAGGTTGATCAGCGTGGGCGAACTGCCGTTAATCGCATACACTGTACCACCAAAAGCATCCAGACCGTTCGGATCAGACTGCGGACTTGGAGGGTTTTTCGGCGCGCCCACGGCGTAAGCGTTCTGGATCGTAAAGCCGGTAACAACCGTATCCCGCCCCTCAACGAAATTTGGATCGGTACCAAAAACAAAGGCGCGGCACTCTCCACTGCCTCCCGTCTGTGAGCCTCCCGGGTCAATAATGGTCGCCGCAACCACACTCGGATCGTCCGGATTCTCGCTGCGCAGCGTCACCGCCTTGCCCTGAAAATCCAGGTTGCTGTTCCCCCCGCCGGTATAGGTGGCGGGCCTGACCACCACGGTATCGCCGTGATAGGCCGCATTCAGTGCGCTTTGAATGGTTGCATAAGGGAAAGGTACGGTCAGCGTTCGCGGCGGCGGCCCAATAATCACACTTTCGACCACCGTATCCGTCGTTTGGTTTTGCTGGGCAGACTGATCGCGCACCTGCAATTCAAAATCGTATTTATAGCGAGGAGAATCCTGGGGACCAATCGGGCTTAAACCGCCGACGGTAAACGATGTGGCGGTTTGCCAGTCACTGCTCAGTTCATCGGCGTCGCCGGCATAGAACGGATCATTGGGGTCGCTGTATCTCGGATCATCCGTAAAAATACAGACAAATCGGTATTCAACGCTATTTTCATCGTAATGCGTCTGGGCCTCCATAAAAATACCGGGGGCAGCGTTTGCGCCGATTTTTCGCGGCACCGCCGCCCACCGCGCCGGATTGGGAGCCGGCGGGAGATCATCAACACCGCTTGCCGTTGTGGTAGAGACGTCTTCAGACCACAAGCCGACATTTTGGTTCTCAGATTTGTCGCGGTACTGCACGCAGAAGGTGTACGTTGTACCCTCGGCGGCGGTGAAGACCTGATACAGCGGGCTATCCTGCCAGCCGCTGCTTAACGACTCGTCTTCAAGACATTCAAAGTAGTATTCAACGCCCGATGGGTCCTCAGCGACCACCGAACGCATCACGATATGGTGTAAGCCCGTTGCCGTCGGCACAATATCCCACTGCGCCGGATTCGGCGTCGGCGGCAAAACATCCGCCCCCCCGACCGCCTGGATCGCATTATTCAGGTTTAACCGTGCTTCTGAAACACTCAGATCGATCAACGACACGAGCCTGTCGGCGGTACTCATCAAAATCTGCTTAATATCCAGATAGGTCAGCTCTGGATTGACCGACAGCAGCAGCGCCGCGGCGCCCGCAACATGCGGAGACGCCATCGACGTACCGCTCATATATTCGTAAGAATTGTTGGGCATCGTGCTGAGAATGTTCTCGCCCGGCGCGCCCAGATGCACCGTCGTTTTGCCCCAATTGGAAAAGGACGAACGCTGATTTGCATGATCTGTCGCCAGAACGGACAGGATATTATCAATATTGTAGCTGGCCGGATACGCTGGTGTAAGATCGTTGTCAAGGGCTTCATTGCCCGCCGCCGCGACAAACAGCATACCCGCTGCCCGACTGGCTTCAATCGCGTCAAATAAGGCCTGGCTATACTCATAGCCGCCCCACGAATTATTGGCGATATGTGCCCCGTTGATGTAGGCATACTGAATCGCCTCAATGGCGGCGGCTGTCGAAACATTTTGGTCTCCGATCTTCAGTGCCATCATCCGCACGTTCCAGTTGATCCCTGTAACGCCGAGATTATTATTGCCCACCGCACCAATCGTGCCGGCCACATGGGTTCCATGGCCGTCATTATCCACGATCATTCCGGTTTGATTAGCAAAATCGTACCCGTAGATGTCATCAATATACCCGTTGCCGTCGTCATCCGCACCGGTTAAGCCATATAACTCCGCTTGATTGACCCACATGTTGGCTGCCAGATCAGGATGCGAGTAGTCCACGCCCGAATCAATCACCGCTACAATGACGTTCCGACTTCCGGTCGTCACATCCCAGGCCGGAACGGCTTTGATATCAGCGCCCGGCGTACCGCCGGTCTGACCGGTATTGCGCAATCCCCACATCTCATCGAACATAGGATCATTGGGTACGGCTTGAAACTGATAAATATAGTCCGGCTCGGCATACTTGACGCCAATGGTCGCCTGAAACGTACTTTGAGCCGTTTTCACTGTGGCTCCCTCAGGCAGTTTAACCACGGCCAGACCGGGAATGAGCGGATACATCCGTTCAATCGTTCCGCCGCCGGCGGCATTCAACACCGCTTGGCGTGTCGTATCGGCTTGCGATGTAAATTCCGTCTCGGTAAATCGCACCAGCAGATAGCCTTCGCGATACTCATTCGCCTCTGCGATACCGCCAACCGCAAAAAGAAAAGATAAAAGCAGCCCCGCAAACAGTGTGTGTCTCATGACACCCTCCGAAAAGAAAGTTCCATTTTTCATCGTTTTTTCCATTCCGACAAGAAAAGGTTATAAATCAAGCACTTGCCTGCGTGCAATCGACACAACAGGCCCGGTCGTTCGATAATCCGTTACCTTATCGGAGAATAATACCCGTGAGTTTAGCTTCTTCTATAGCAGATTCCCTGCTAAAAGTCAACCCCAAAGAAGTTGCTTCAACGCCCCACTGACAATTCTCGTCTTTTTATCGGACCCCCTATTTGTTGTCGCGGAATCCTTTAAAACGTCCTAAAGTCAAATCCATGACAGATTTATTATATAAGAATGATAGGCATTTTTATAAAAAAATTACTGAAAATTTTGAATTTTTCTCAATTAATTTCCCCTATTACGATAAAATGCCTTTTTTGTAGAAATTTTCCCGACTTGAAAACGACTGTCCGGAACTGTATGAAGCTGTTGTCAAACAAATCGACCCTGAAAGGAGAGATTTCGATCCCTGGCTCGAAATCGCACACAATCCGCGCCGTGGCAGTGGCGGCATTGGCGGAAGGGACAAGTTGTATCCGAAATCCGCTCATCTCCAGCGACACCCTGAGTGCGGTGGACTGCTATCGATCTTTAGGGGCTGAAATCGATAAATCGAATCCTGAAATATGGGTTGTTACCGGAACTTCGGGGAAAATTCGCAACAAAAACCAGCTCATAGATGTCGGAAACTCTGGGACGACGCTGCGGATGGCCCTTGCATCGGCCGCCCTTGGCACTCCCGAAGGTTCGGTCACCTTTACCGGCGACAAGCAAATCCAAACCCGCCTGCTTGGCGCGCTGGCCAATTCTTTAAATGACCTCGGTGCTATCGTACAGTCCGTTAAAGGTAACGGATGCGCCCCGGCGATCGTCCGGGGTCAACTCAAAGGCGGCCGTACATCTATTGAGTGCTTTACCAGTCAATATTTATCCAGTTTATTGATGGCATGCCCGCTGGCCGAGGGTGACACCGAAATTGAAGTGACCCTGCTAAACGAACCTGACTACGTCAAAATCACGATCGACTGGCTCGATAAACAACAAATTCGTTACGAAAACAACGATTTCAAGAGCCTTTTTATCCCCGGCGGCCAGCACTACACCGCATTCGATGAGGCCATTTGCGCCGATTTTTCCAGCGCGACATTTTTTCTCTGTGCCGCAGCCCTCTGCGGCCGGGACGTGCTGATTCGCGGTCTGGACTTTAATGACAGCCAGCCCGATAAGGCGGTAGCCGACTACCTTGCGGCAATGGGCGCCGACATCCGGCAGGAACCAAATGGCATCCGCATCCGCGCTTCCGCTCTCAAAGGCGTCGAAATCGATATGAACCGCACTCCGGACGCCCTGCCCGCCATGGCGGTTACCGCCGCATTTGCCGACGGCGTCACCCGGCTGGTCAACGTACCCCAAGCCCGCAAAAAAGAAACCGACCGCATCGCCTGCATGGCCGTCGAGATGAAAAAACTTGGCGCCGATATCGAAGAACTGCCCGACGGCCTGATCATCCGCGGCGGAAAACCCCTCACCGCCGCCGCCGTCAGAGGCCACGACGACCACCGCATCGTGATGGCGTTGGCGATGGCCGGTCTGGCGATACACGAGCCGGTCGAAATAGACACCGCCGAGGCGATGAACGTTACGTTTCCGGAATATGTAACCTTGATGAAAAAACTCGGAGCCGATCTGAACACAACGAAATAAACCGACATATAGACATATAGTAGTAATCGAAACGTGTCGCGGATCGGCTGTTTCGATTTTTTTATGGACAATAAACTTACTTTAAAAAGAAAGAAAACGAAATCAAAATGAATCACACGCTGGATTTTGAATCCCACTGGCGGCAATTTGAGCTACCTGAACACATCGTGCAGATACTCGACGCCTGCCCAAGCTGCCTGTTTCCCAAGAGCCGCGCCGAGATTCTTGATTTGGCGATGGGCAATTCCGATGCGCCCGTCTTTGAAGTCGCTTACGATGTCCCCGGCAAAGGCCCCGTCACAGAAGCGACCGTCACCCGCTGCACCAACGGTCTGGCTGTCAACTATATCGATCCCTATATGCGTCGGCGCGACCCGGACTGTATGGTCATCGCCGACGACAAAGAAACCGACAAGTCCCGGTTCCAGGATCGCTTCGGCACCCCCTTTTCGCCCCTCCGCGACGACACCTTCAAGTGGCTGACCGGACAAGACTTGGTCGTGACGCTCTTTACCATCGGAGCATTTGAAGCCAACACCGGTCAAGGCGCGATGCTGATCGCCCCCAAAAACGCCGGCTTCTTCGTCGGCGGCCTGGCCGACCTGCAGGGAATGATCCCCGCCGACCAAGTCCCGGCCAACTTCCGCATCCGCAGCGTTATCTATCTGGCCCCCCCCTACCGCCACACGCATTTTGACGGCAGACAAATGGTTGTACACAACCGCCTCAAAGGGCTGCATGAAGTCTTCTCCTACAACCTCTACCCCGGCCCCAGCGCCAAAAAAGGCGTCTATGGCGTCCTGCTGTCCATCGGCGAAAAAGAAAATTGGCCGACGCTGCACGGCTCGACCGTCGAGGTCGTCACCCCCTACGACAACATCACGACCATCATGCACGAAGGCGCCAGCGGCGGCGGCAAAAGCGAGATGCTCGAATACGTCCACCGCGAAGAAGACGGCCGCCTGCTGCTCGGCGAAAACGTCGTCACAGGCGACAAACGCTATCTGACCCTCAATCAGGCCTGCCATCTGCACCCCGTCACCGACGATATGGCGATGTGTCTGCCCAACGACAAAGACGGCTACCTCTTCGCCAAAGACGCAGAGCAGGCGTGGTTCGTCCGCATCAACCACATCCGCAAATACGGCGTCGATCCGCACCTCGAGGCGATCACCATCCACCCGCCCGAACCGCTCATCTTCCTGAACCTGGCCGCCGTGCCCGGCTCGACCTGCCTGATCTGGGATCACACGCAGGACAAGCCCGGCGTACCCTGCCCCAACCCGCGCGTCATTTTGCCGCGCCGATTCGTGCCCGATGCCGTCGAAGGCCCGGTCGAGGTCATGGTCCGCAGCTTCGGCATACGCACCCCGCCCAGCACCAAAGAAAATCCCAGCTACGGCATCGTCGGCTGTCTGCACGTCCTGCCGGCCGCCCTCGGCTGGCTCTGGCGGCTGGTCGCCCCCCGCGGCCACGACAATCCGTCCATCACCGACACCAAAGGCATGACCAGCGAAGGTGTCGGTTCGTATTGGCCGTTTGCCACAGGCCGCATTGTCGATCATGCCAACCTGCTGCTCCGCCAGATTCAGGCCACCCCCAAAGTCCGCTACGTCCTGACGCCCAATCAGCACGTCGGCGTCTGGAAGGTCAGCTTTATGCCCCAGTGGATCAGCCGCGAATACCTGGGCCGCCGCGGGGTCGCCCGTTTTCGCTCCCAGCAGCTCCAGCCGTCACGCTGTCCGCTGCTCGGTTATGCGTTCACCTCCATGCAGATCGAAGGAACCCCCATCCCGCTGCAATTTCTCCAGGTTGACTCACAGCCCGAAGTCGGCCCCGAAGGCTACGACGCCGGTGCGGACATCCTCCAGAAATTCTTCGAAAAGGAACTCAACAACTTCCTCCACCCCGACCTCGACTCGCTCGGCAAGAAGATCATCACCTGCTGCCTTGACAAAGGAACGGCCAAAGATTACGAAGACCTTCTCTATGACGTCTTCAAATAACCCCCAACCCAGCCGAACACCCTCAAGGGCGAACCTCCGAGTTCGCCCTTTTCATTTTCATCTTTACCCAATAAAACCGCCCCCTCCTCCCGACAATCAATCGTCAATTCCCCGAAGGGGTCAAACAGATGCGTTCACCCGATGATGACCTGGATCAGGGAAGGTCAAACTCGATTTTGGCCGCACCCAAGAGCGTCCCGGTGGCGTATGCGGCGTCAACCAGAGAGATTTGATATTCCGCCAGCGCAGCGATTTCGGCACGCTGGGCCTCGGCCAGCCGCGTCTGGGCCTCCAGAACATCAGTGCTGGTCCTCATTCCGATCTCAAACTGACGCAGTTCGGCCTCGTAGAGCTGGGCCTGAAGCAGGGTGTTTTGCCGCCCAGCCAGAATGCGCTGCCAGTTGGCCTCAACGCGGTCAACAGCGCTGAGTACTTCCATCTCGATGAGAGATCGGCGGCTTTCGGCGTCGGCCAGAATCTGCGCACGTTCGTAGAAGGCGCCGAGCAGGCGATTTTTGGCCGCAACGTTGCCCAACGGGATGACCATTTGCACGCCGAGCCGATGGTCGGCAAAGCGGTGATCGCCGAGCAGACCGAAGGAATCGCTTCGGGTCTCACCCAGCCCGCTGATGTTGTAGGTATAGTCCAGGTTAACAATCGGCAGTGCCTGATTGCGGAGGTAGTCAATGGTGCTGACCTGCCGGGCAAGCTGAAGCTCGTACTCCAGCAGTTCCATACGGTTGGCTTCAGCCAGTGAGACCAGCACGGCCGGATCCAGTGCGTAATAGATCGGGTCCGGCTCGGTGTCGGGAATAAGACGAATCACTGAGTCTGGCAAAAAATCCTGTTGCTGGAGCACCTGCTTGAGTTCGCGCTGGCGGTTGCGCACATCGTTTTCGGCGAGGATGATCGCCTCCAACTGCGTGGCCAGTCCGGCCTCGGCGCGGAGGATTTCGATGGGGGCGTGGGTGCCCGCATTGACGAAGCGCCGTGCACGCTCCAACTGGGCCTGAGCCAGAGCGTACTGCTGCTGACGGACGGTCAGTACCTTTCGGGCGGCGTAGAGCCGCCAGTAAAACCGCTCGACCTCGGCCAGAACCCGGATGACCTCCAGTTTGGTGCGGGCGTCCACGATCTGCCGATTGTAGCGGGCAATGCGAATCGTGTGCAAGGTCGTTCGCCGGCCGGCATTGCGGAGCAGCGGATGGCTGATCGACGTGGTAAGATTACCCACATAGGACGGATTCAGCACTGAAAATTCGTTGTTGGTTTTTGTCCACAAGTCGGCCAGTGCAAACTGAAGCGTTCCCCCGGTTTGCAGCGGCATCTCGACGCCCAGATTGGTGCGGGCGGATTCTTCCTGTGAACTGGTCAGGCGTGACGGGGCCGGCGAGTCGGTTTTGGAATAATTGACATTGGCAAAGAATGCCGCTTCAAATTTGGCCTCTTCGGCCTGGACGGCAGCCTGCGAAATCTGCGGGCCGATGAGCGCGGCCTTCAGTCCGAGGTTGTTCTGCAGGGCCATCGCTCGGCACTGCTCCAGAGTCAGCGTTACCTGGCCGTCGTTGGGGTCGGCAAACAGGGGGGCCATGAGCGTCTCATCCATCGCGTCGATGTGGGTTCCGGACGTCAGCGGCAGGACGGCGATGTCGGAAAACCGCCGTCGGTCAAATCGCTGTTCATGAGGGTCTTCCAGCCCACACCCGGCCAGAATAACCGCCGCGGCCGCCGACAACACGGACACCGCCGCAACCTGTTTTAGTTTTAAGCTGTGGTTTCGCATTTTTGATTTCAACCTTTACGTTGTTATTCGTGCCGCAGGGCCTCGATGGGATTGAGACGCGCGGCCTTAATCGCCGGGAACATGCCGAAGACGACGCCGACAAAGGCCGAGAAACCGAACGAGACGGCAATGGCCCACGCGGGAATCTGCGTTTGTTCCATCAGCGGGGCGGAGTTGGCGATGACGCTGGCCAGCAAGTGTCCGAAACCGACGCCGATAAGACCGCCGATCATGCACAACACGACCGCTTCGACCAGAAACTGCGTCAAGATGGCGGACGGCCGCGCCCCGACGGCTTTGCGCAGACCGATTTCGCGTGTACGCTCCGATACCGAGACCAGCATAATATTCATAATCCCGACGCCGCCGACCAAAAGTGAGATACTGACAACCCCGGCGGCGACCAGCGTAATCATCCCCATGACCTCCTTGAATTGGCGGACTTCGTTTTCCATCAGGAAAACGCCGAAGTTGTCCGGTTCGCCGGGGCGCAGGCCGCGGGTGCGGCGCAGAAAGAAGCGAATCTCCGCTCTGGCCTCATCGGCAACCGTGGAGTCGCGGCAACTGGCCATCACGCGAATCCAGGGCATACGGACCAGCTTGGCGGCGGTGGTATAAGGGATATAGGCTTCCATCGGGTCATCGGAGCCGCCGAACATCATGCCGGTATTGGGCTTGTCTTCCACCACGCCGGCCACCAGGTAAGAATTAATTCCCAGTTGAATGATCTGGCCGGAACAGTCGCGATCCATCTGCAGTTTGTCGCGCAGTTGGGCGGTGATGATGCAGACATAACGACCCTGACTTTCGTCGAGCATCGAGAACGGACGGCCGAAGACAATGGGACGGTTTTCGATCTTGAACCAGCTTGCATCGACGCCGGTGACGGAGACCGAATCCACCGTGCGATTCATATAGCGGCCGGGGACGCGGCCGGCATTGGCGATCAACGAGATAAATTCGACCGAGGGGCAGTGCTCCAGCAGGCCTTCAAAGTGCTTGGCCTCAAATCGCAATTGCCAGGTGGGGGCGTTTTTCTGCGGGCCGGAACTGGGCTGTTCGGGCCAGATGAAGATTTTGCGCGTGCCGAACATCTCGAAGTTTTCCAGAATTTTGCGGTTCATCCCCTCCATCGCCGCGATGACCGCCGAGACCGAAGAGACGCCGATAATGATGCCCAGCGTCGTCAGGATGCTGCGCGTCTTGTTGACCCATATCTGGCTCAAGGCCAGCGCTGCGCTTTGCAGGACGAGCCGAAACAGGAACAGCGGGAACATAAGGAGGGCTGTCATCGTTCGCCTCCTATCTGTTCGCCGTCGCGCAGCGGGCGGGCGGGATCCTTCTCGGTGGGCAGGTCGCTGATGATCTGTCCGTCGCGCATCCGTACGATACGCCGTGCCCGAACGGCAATGTCGACTTCGTGCGTGACCATGATGATGGTCTGGCCTTCGCGGTAGAGCTTTTCAAACAGCAGCATGATGCCGTCGCTGGTGGCGGTGTCGAGGTTGCCGGTCGGCTCGTCGGCCAGCAGCAGGCTGGGCTGGTTAACCAGCGCCCGGGCGACGGCGACACGCTGTTTTTCGCCGCCGCTGAGTTGATTGGGTTTGTGGTGGATGCGTTCGCCCAAACCGACACGTTCAAGGGCTTCCCGCGCCATCCGCCGCCGCTTCCAGAAGGAAATGTCCGAGTAGATCAGCGGCAGTTCCACGTTTTTGAGGGCGCTAAGCCGGCCCATCAGTTCAAACGACTGAAAGACAAATCCGATCTGCCGGTTACGAACGTGCGCCAGCTGCCCTTCGCTCATACGCGTGGTGTTGATGCCATTGAGGAGGTAATCGCCTTTGTCGGCGCGATCCAGACAGCCGAGGATATTCATCAGGGTGCTTTTGCCCGATCCGCTGTGCCCCATGACCGCGACATACTCGTTGGTCCGGATACTGAGGTCCACGCCGCGCAGGGCACGGACTTTCTCGGCGCCAACGACATAGGTCCGTTCCAGTTGACAGATTTCGATCAAGCGACTGCCGCTGTTCATCGTGGGCCTCGTTGGGGTCGCGAGTTATCGGCAGCAGAGGAGATGTTGCCGGAAGACGGGACATCGGACTCGGATTCTTCGCGGACGGCAGTGTTGTGTTCTAGGGTTTCGAGCACCTTGTAGGGTCCCACGATGACGCGGTCCTCCTCGGCAAGGCCCTCGCGGATAAGCGTATGCGTCAAATCGCTGGGACCGATCGTCACCGGCGTGACCACCGCACGGCCGTCGATGAGACAAAAGACCACGGGCACTTCGGTTTTGCGGACATCGACGAGGACATTGTCGTCCCGGATGGAGGCGGGCAGTTCGTCAACCGAATAGCCCATGACGGCCTGGCTGGGGACCTTGATGACGTCGGTGTGCCGGCGGGTTTCGATTTCGACGGCCCCGGTCAGGCCGGTGTAGAGCTTGTGGACATCGCCGGCCAGCACAATCCGTGTGCGGTAATACTTGACCCCCGACGACGACAAGCGGTGGGTCAGGGCGATGGATTCGACGACACCTTCAAACGTCTCTTCCCAGAAGGCCTGCACGCGCACCTTGGCTTTCTGACCCACGCTCAGCATTCCGACATTGGCTTCGTCCACCTCGGCGACCAGCATCATCAAGCCCAGGTCAGCGACCTTCATAATGACCGTACCGGGATTGTTCATTGTCCCGGTCATCACAACCTCGCCGACTTCGGCGTTCAGTTGCGTCACGACCCCGTCGATCGGCGAGGTGATAGTCGTGTAGCTGAGCGTTTCGCGGGCCTGATCGACGCGCGCCTGGGCAGCCTCGAGATTATGTTCCATTACGATGAGGTTCAGCTCGGCCGCAGTGATGTTGTGCGTGGCGGATTCGTATTGAGCCTTCAATTCCTGATAGGAAAATTCGGTCTGCTCATACGCCGCCTGACTGATGTCGCGGCTTTCGAGAAGCGTTTTCTGGCGTTCGTATTCCAGCCGCGAACGGTTGACGATGGCCGCCAGTCCCTGCAGTGTGGCTTTTTGGGCGGCAATGCGGGATTTTTCGACGGCAATCTGGGCCTGCTGGGCATCGCGACCGGCCTCAGCGCTGCGCAGCTGGCTTTCCATATCCGCTGAATCCAGTTGTACCAGCACCGACGCCGGTATCGGCGGATTGGCGGTCGGGTCCCCCTCGGTGACAATGCTGCCTTCTTCGTGAGGGAGTCCGAGAATCCGCCCCGAAATCTTGGCACTGATTTCGACCTCTGTTTTCGGCTCGATCTGGCCGGGGGCGCTAACAACTTCGATAAACTCTCCACGCCTGACGGTTTCCAGCCGCACGACCTCCCCGGCGGTCTGAGATGTACCGGCACTGCGAATCGTCTTTACCCCAAACCAGCCGGCTCCGACCACCACAACGATGACAATGCCCACAATAATTTTTTTCACGTTGGTGCCTTTCAACAAAACATTACCCTTGGCTGAGCATCCAGACAAACGTTGGAAGCACAATCATATCTCAAACAGGGATAATGAAAAGTGATTTTTTTGTTAATAGACGCCTTGAGGGTAAAAATGTTACCAAAAAAGAGTCATCGAATGAAATAAATGGTATTATGGTTCTTCTGAATAACGGATAGGTCACCATGAAATAACTGACTTTGCAAGTCGCCTTTGCCTGCGAAAGGACGTTGTCATCAGGCAAAGAAATCCCGAAGGGAGGATACATAGTGGCCGGTGTACGATGGCCCTCATACCGCGTGGGCACGGCCCATTATACCCGGCTGTGTATCATCTGCAAGGCCATGAGGAGAACACCCGGCCATCGTCCTGTAAATCGATAGCGTTGGTCGATTGTTCCAAACCGTCAAAACACCACTGCGGCCGGTTTTGCGTCCGGCCGCAGTGGCCGGAACAGAAAAATCGGCCGATGGTTTCGGATTATTCAGCCTGAAGACCACGCGAACGCGAGTAACAGCGGTTATTTATATGCATCCACAACCTGATTGACCGTGCCATCCGGTCCATAGTCAATAATGATCGAGGGCGATGAAAGGGATATCCAGTAAACCGAACGTAATGATTTATCGCTCTGAGACGCAATTGTGTCAGGCCGTCCAAGAATAGCCTCAACCTGTTCTTGGGTCATTCCAATTTCTACGACTTCTTTCAATTTATCTGAGTGAGGTCGTGCTAAAGGCTTTGCTGCCTTGAACCGTTCGCTGGCTTGCGCAATGTCAGGGGGCAACTCATTTGCGTTACGCGCAGAATCAAAAACAACGAAGAAGAATACAATACCAATGAGAATTAAGACAACCAATAGTATCGTTTGTGTTTTCATCAATAAAAACCTTTCATACTCTACGGTTTGTGATGCACTTTTACAACATTCAACAGTCTGCAGGGTGGGCTTCGCCCGCGCCGGACTGTTTGAGATCGCATTTGACAGCGTGGGCACGGCCTGCCCTATCTGACTTGGGTGTAATAGTCTCGTGAACTGCATGCATACCATTTCCAAGATTGCAGGGAGGGATGACCATTACTGACCAATGTCGGTACCGGAAATATGAACACATTTCCCTTTTTTATCAAACGTAATGACTAACAATCTGGAGTCCGCCAAAAAATAATTCCATGATTCTGCCTGATCACCAATGGTCTTTTTTCCGGGTTCGCCGAGAAGCATAAAAACACCTTCTTTCTCTATTTCATTCTTTTCCAAAATATTAACGACTCTTTTTACTTCTTCAACGGGAGGGCCGCCTTTTATGACCGTCTCCATATCACGCCACTGTTCTGCCTTTTTGTAATGAATTCAATGTCAGCCTTCGGCATTAAAGCAAGAGTCTCATTTTTGGGGGATAGTTCGGTTTTTTCGAGATGGGAAACCTTGTCGTTGTCATCAAATCGGATGGTATATAGATATGTTTTCCCTTTATACAGCCACTTTTTTCCATCATCTGATATTTCATCGGGTTCATACATCTTTGTTAAGACCAATTCTTGCGTCATGCCAACACGAATAAAGGGCCAGACCCTATCATTGTCTAAAAACTCAATGCCTGGACCTTCAATATGAAAGACTCTTCCCTTGTCATCATAATTAATTAGGATCGCTTCGGAATACCAAATCGGATAAATAGAAAGATTCTCAGATGAACCTTCCGTCTCTGGTAAACCGAGAAACTCCTCGACCTTTGCCTTTGACATCCCGGTTTTGATATAAGGCATAAGTTTTGTAGCCGCTTCTTTACGCAAACCCGTTACCAAGGCATTTTCAGATTGAAAATCTTCAATTGCACTCTGAATATCTGAAGGCAGCCTAACCTGCAAATCCTCATCTCGTTGATTAATTGACAGAAATAAGATCAACAATATTACAATGGTGAAAACAACGCTAAGCAATAAATATATAGAGGTTTTCATATGTGTATTCCTTTATAAATTCAACTACGGCTTACGATAAACTCTAATTCTTGTATGCCCGTTTCGTTTTCGTCAGGGATTTCTATCTCGGTTTCATAAGTTGAAACCAGCAATTCGGTGGAAATGACAGTAGCCTGGACCTTGACTCTGTTGGGTTTTTCTAGAAGAAAAATTATATTATCCTGCGGAGCCCTGACTATATCATTAATTTTTATATCGCTCACCCAGGCCTGAACGCCGGCCGGGGCTTCAATGGAATACTCAAGAAACGGAACAGCCGTTTCCGCTGCTTTTCTCCCTGTTTGTAGATGCAGTTTTGGACATCGTGCCTGCAACTGCTCAACCGTCAGCATCGGCTGTTTCAATAATGCGGCATCAATTGCTTTGGCAATATCCAGGACTTCATTCATAAATTCACCATGAGAATCAATCACAATAGCAATGTTATCTCTTATAAACCGAACCGTACCATGATTATAGTATGCAACAGTACCAAGACCATAGTCGTCTGTGCATTGATCATTAAAATACAATATAATCATTTCCGGCATTGCACTACTCCCAACTGCTGCATCAATAATCAAATACTCGAATGCAGCTTTCGCCGAAGGTGCATTTACAATGGTTACGCTCAACTGACCTTTGACTAATTTTTCTTTGTTGTTGACCACATAATCAATAAATACAGAGATCGTATCTGCCGCCAATCCAACTCTTGTCTGTGCAATCGGATGTTGTTAATGTATGTGATTTACGAGTCGCCATTTCCGGCTGGCTAAGAATCTTTTCATCCACGGTTATTCCTGTCCTGTATAAATGGCTCTCTGGTATCTCCGGACGTACAATGTGTTGTGCCAACTCGACATAACTGCTCTGAAACACTTCTGGAATCGTGTATGGGCAGGTTGCCTCCTGTGCCGCGGCACTCTCCAATTCTCGCTCCGATTTGAATCGCTCGAGCTCTGTTAGATACCGAAACGTCATTTCTTTGTCGGTTTCAGTCTCCGTTCCGCCGGAAAGAACGCCGTCAAGCAGAAACACACCCACTAAAGCCATGGTCGTGGTATAAATTGTCGGCTTCATCGCAAACACTCCTTTGAAAAATGGGAACACTCAATCGCGGTCCGTTTCTCTAAATTGTACACCCAAAACCGAAAAAGAAATGTAACAGTTCTGTAAAATTTAAGCGTGTTGACAAAGACCTGCCCCATCACATCGAACATCCCGTCCGTCAGCAGCGTGCGAATCAGGGCCTCCTTGCCGACCAGATCGGTCGTATTCTACCTGCCTGCCCCCGCCCCTGCAACTTTAGTCTTTACTTTGGCGGTATTTGTGTGTAAAAACCACCATTATTCGGGATACAACAGGAAAAACGCTGTGTCAAAAAACTACAAATCCAAGCGTGCCACAGGCCAATTGGTGTCATTTTTGCCGGATTCCTATCTGGATCGCACCAGCCGCCCTATCTACGCCCTCACATATCTGCTGGGCTTTATGCTCTTTTACGAGATCGGCACGTTTCTGATTCATCCCGAAACCCTGACCGAGTCGCTCGCCCAGCCGCAGGTGCGTGTCGTTGCCTTCGTCTGGGTGCAGAACCTGCTCGAATTTGTGAGGTTTAGCCCCCGAATGACCTGGATTGCCGCCCCGTCCGTCGTCATCATCATCCTGCTGGCCCTCCAAGTCACCTCCCACACCAAATGGCAGGTTCGCATCAGCGATTTTATCCCGATGACGCTGGAGTGCGTCCTGCTGGCGATCCCGCTGATCGTCCTGAGCCTGTTGCTCAATCGCAACGGCTCGCCGCCGGCCTCGGCGGTGCTTGTGCCCCTGCAGGAAGTGGTCGATCCGCTGGCCAAACAGATGCTGATGGTCGATATTGTTACCGGTATCGGCGCCGGCATCTACGAAGAGCTGATCTTTCGCCTTATCCTCATCTGTCTGCTGATGATTCTGTTTCAGGATTTTTTGGGGTTGCAGAAAAACAACGCCATCTTTGCCTCCGTACTCATCTCGGCGGTGCTGTTCAGCGCCCACCATCACTTTTTCTTCGCGGGCGGCCAATTTTTCCGGGGCGACCCATTCACGATAGGCAAGTTCGTCTTTAGAGCACTGGCCGGCGTTTATTTTGCCGCCCTCTATGCCGTACGCGGCTTCGGCATCACCGCCGGAACGCACGCCTTCTACAATATCCTCGCCGCAACACTGAGAATTCTTGTTTTATTCGTGCATAAAGCGTAAATCTTCATTTTTTTTTAAATATTTTTCCACGTGTTTAGTGCTTGCCATTGCCCAACTTGCAAAATAATCGTCCTATAAGCCCGACATATCCGCATTATCAATACTGACAAGGGGCTTGATTTGTCTAACCGGTTTGTGCTATAATACTTACGTGGAATCACAGCAACGTCTTCTTTATACGACAGGACAGGCTTATGGAATCGCACAAGAGTAATTTGGCTGTCAGCGAATTGGCCTTTTCGCTATATCAGCGTCCTTTGCATCCAGAATTATTTACCATTCACGCAAAACGACATCTGAAAACCGATTTTTATGAGACCCTTCTGTGGGTGACCGGCGGTTCGCATGTCGTTACGGTGTTTGTGGGTGATGTCTGCCTGACCGAGCTGATCAGTGCCCCCGGCCAACTGCTGCCCAAACGCGGGCTGATCGAGCGATTCCAGTTCCGCGGCCAGCGCACGCATAAGTGCACCCTCAACCGCGGCCTAAGCTATATGACCGATTTTCAGGTCGAAAAAATGAGTGCCAACCTCTACCGGCAAAGCCATAACGACTTGGAGCGGTTCGCCCGCAACCGGGGAATGTTTGTCACCTTCCCCGAAATGGCCGTGACGGGGCTGGAACCCTTCAGCTATCTGGACTTCGAAGCCCGGCGCAACGAACTGCACATCCACGCGTTCCACGCTTTCCCCGATCAATTGACGATGATCAAAACCCAGTCACTCTTTGATCTGCATCAATAGCAGTGACCGGTTATCAGATGAGGAAATGAACCGCTTGCCATTATTGACAAATCCAGCGGCCGGCGGACGCGCGCATCGAAGACAAATACCCCATAATTTACAGTCGGAGAGACAGGATTTGAACCTGCGACCTCTGCGTCCCGAACGCAGCGCTCTAGCCAAGCTGAGCTACTCTCCGCAAAAAGAAGCGAGGAATATACCGCAATCGATGGGAAAAAGCAAGCTCTAAAACTACAAGTATTGTATTTTTTCAATGACTGCATTCGGACAGCAATCAGAATACAGAACTTCGAGGGTTTGGGGGAAATTCTTTGTTAAATACCTCCCCCGGCCACTGCGAGGCCACACTTGTCTGGGAGTGGGGTGTTGCTTGCGGGTTGCACTTGACGCAGGGACGATGACCTAAGCTGTCACATTGGCATAAATGATGTCGGGTTGCATCTTATTTAAGACATTGTACCATAAAGATTTACATTTAAATTCAATGGCGGCACGGGGTTTGCTCTTTCTCTAACCGGACTTCTGGACAAGGTAACTCCGGACACGAAAGGAATAAAGCCAATGCGTTTTGATAAATTTACCGTCAAGGCTCAGGAAGCCATCGCCACCAGTCAGCAGCTTGCGATGAGCCGCTCGCACACAATCGTCACGCCGCTGCATTTGCTGTACCCGCTGCTGGAGGACGATCAGGGGCTGGCCTCGGTGCTGCTCAAAACACTCGGTTCCAGCGGCGAGCGCATCCGGCAGATCACCGAAAGCGAGCTGAACCGCCTGCCGACTGGTACGGTGTCCGGCCAGATGATTATGCCCGACCAGGCGTACAGCCAGATATTGCTTGATGCCCAAAACAAAGCCGACAAGATGGGCGATGAATTCCTCAGCGTCGAACACCTGCTCTTGTCGCTGGCGGACATCCCCAGCCCGGCCAAGGAGGTACTCAGCGTCAACTCCATCACAACCGCTCAACTGGAAAGAGCTATCAAGCAAGTCCGCGGTGACAGCAAGATCACAGACGAGAACCCCGAAAGCAAATACAAAGCTCTCGAACGCTACGGCATCGATCTGATTGCGATGGCGCGAAAGAACAAACTCGACCCGGTCATCGGCCGCGATGAGGAAATCCGTCGGTGTATGCAGGTCTTGAATCGCCGCACGAAAAATAACCCCGTGCTCATCGGCGAACCGGGCGTCGGCAAGACCGCCATCGTCGAAGGATTGGCCCAGCGGATCGTCGCCGGCGACGTGCCCGTCGGTCTCAAGGACAAACGCATCATCGGGCTGGATATGGGGGCACTGATCGCGGGGACAAAATTCCGCGGCGAGTTTGAAGACCGCTTCAAGGCCGTGCTCAAAGAAGTCATCAGCGCCGAAGGCCGGATTATTCTGTTTATCGACGAACTGCACACGATTGTCGGCACTGGCAAGGCCGAAGGCTCGGTCGATGCGGGCAATCTTCTCAAGCCCTCGCTGGCACGCGGGGAGTTGCGCTGCATCGGGGCGACGACGCTGGACGAATACCGCAAATACATCGAAAAAGACGCCGCACTGGAGCGCCGCTTTCAGCCGGTGCTGGTCGATGCCCCGTCCGTCGAGGAGACCATCGCCATCCTTCGCGGCCTCAAGGACCGCTACGACACCCATCACGGCGTCCGCATCACGGATGCGGCGCTGGTGGCGGCCGCGACGCTGTCGAATCGCTATATCGCCGACCGCTTTTTGCCCGACAAGGCCATCGACCTGGTCGATGAGGCCGCTTCGCGCCTGCGGATCGAGAACGACTCGCTGCCGGCGGAACTGGACGACATCCGCCGTGAGATTATGCGGCTGGAGATTGAGCGGCAGGCGCTCAAAAAAGAGACCGACGCCGCCAGTCAAAAGCAGCTCGACAAATGCGAAAAGCAGCTTGCCGAACTCAAAGGTCGCGACGCCGAGCTGTCCGCCCGCTGGAACGCCGACAAGACCGCGATTACCCGCGTCAAGGACATCAAGTCGCAGATTACCGCCGCACAGGGGCAATTCGAAGAGGCCCAGCGCAGCGGCAACCTCGAACTGGCCGCCCGGCTTAAGTATGAAACGCTCATCGGCCTGCAAAAGCAGCTTGCCGAGGCCGAAGAAGCCCTGCTCAAGACCGACGGCGCAACCCTCGTCCACAACGAAGTCACCGAAGAGCACATCGCCCAAGTCGTCAGCAAATGGTCAGGCGTCCCTGTGTCGCGTCTGATGACTGGCCAGCGCGAGCGGCTCATCAACATGGAAGACGAAATCGCTTCCCGCGTCGTCGGCCAGAATGAAGCGGTCACCGCCGTCTGTAACGCCGTCCGCCGCAGCCGCGCCGGGCTGGGCGACCCTAACCGCCCCATCGGCGTCTTTCTCTTCCTTGGCCCCACCGGCGTCGGCAAGACCGAACTGGCCAAAGCGCTGGCGGACTTTATGTTCAACGACCCCAACAGCATGGTACGCATCGATATGAGCGAGTTTATGGAGCAGCACTCCGTCGCCCGGCTCATCGGCGCCCCGCCCGGCTATATCGGCTACGAAGAAGGCGGCCGCCTGACCGAGGCCGTTCGCCGAAAGCCCTATTCGGTCATCCTGCTTGACGAGATCGAAAAGGCACATCGCGATGTCTTCAACGTCCTGCTGCAAGTCTTCGACGACGGGCGGCTGACCGACGGCAAAGGCCGCACTGTGGACTTTAAGAATACCGTCATCATCATGACCAGCAACTTCGCCGGCCAGCAAATTCAGGAACTCTCTGACAGCAGCGGGGCCGACTGGGAGATCGAGGCCCACGTCAAAGGTGCGCTGAAAAGCTACTTCAAGCCGGAGTTTCTCAACCGCATCGACGAGACTATCATCTTCCACACGCTCAAACACGAACATCTGGAAAAGATCGTCGAAATCCAGTTGGGTCTGCTCAAGCAACGGCTCAAAGACCGCCATCTGGACGTGACCTTTACCGACACGGCCAAACTGCAATTGATGGACGAGGGCTACGACCCCGCCTATGGCGCCCGCCCGCTGAAGCGCGTTATCCAGCAGCGGCTCGAAAACCCGCTGGCCACGGAAATTCTGGCCGGGAAATTCAACGAAGGCGACGCCGTCAACATCGACACCGACGGCCGCGCTTTCGTCTTCGAGAAAGGATGAGGGGTTCTCCATCCGGCAAGCTCGACAAGCAGATCCCCCGGCGTAAGACAAAAGCCAGACGAAATGGGATGCCCCCTGCTATTTTGAGCGAAAAACCATGGAAAATCAGGGGGATGGCAAGGTAAAATAATGGGCGTTACTGGACTTGAACCAGTGACCCCCAGCTTGTCGAGCTGGTGCTCTAGCCAACTGAGCTAAACGCCCTGTAATGACCTAAGTCATTAGAGAAAAGGTATATACACCAAAAAACGCAACTTGTCAAGAGGAAATTTTCAGGAAAAATTCAGTCATAGCGGCTCCCCCGCGTCAATGACAAAGTGCTTAAAGTGGGCTTGGGACGCTGTTGAAGTAGGTTTGAGGTGGCAAAATCTTGAAATCTATAGATTTGAACAAGGTAATTCATTGAGAAATATTCGATTCGCACCACAGGATTCTTGATTAATATTATCAATTATCTATAATCATTTCTTGAGCAGAATAATACCTAATCAGAGATTCAGTATGTTGCTGACAATATCTACAACCCATAAACCAGCTACGGACCTGGGTTATCTTATGCATAAGAACCCTATCCGATGCCAGAGTTCCGATCTCGCATTTGGCACGGTGCATATTTTCTACCCTGAAGCCAATGAAGATAAATGTTCTATGGCAATGGTTCTGGATATCGATCCTGTAGAGATTATCCGCAGCAGAAAACGAATTAGTGGAACTCAATTAGAACAATATATCAATGACCGACCCTATGTTGCCTCTTCCTTCGTCAGTGTCGCTATCGCTCAGGTATTGGGCTCTGCACTAAAAGGACAATGCAAAGATCGTCCGGAATTGATTGAATTGGAAATGCCTTTGGTCGTAAAAATATCTGTTCTTCCAAGCCGAGGCGGTCAGGAAATACTCTATCGTCTGTTTGAACCATTGGGATACGAAATGTCCATTGAAGGCTATCGTCTTGATGAGAAATATGAAGAATGGGGTCAGAGTTCCTATTATACAGTTGAATTGAAAAAAACAACGACAGTCAAAGAATTACTGTCACATCACTACTGTCCGGTTATTGAATTTTGATTTTCTTGTAACTTCATAATTTACA